>Ga0307517_10000095_pt1 | contig 127678 bp, 136 predicted proteins | sample 23_EM_MG_FD_194515 | JGI IMG/M metagenome (GOLD analysis project Ga0307517, IMG submission 194515) | Populus trichocarpa ectomycorrhiza microbial communities from riparian zone in the Pacific Northwest, United States - 23_EM | ecosystem: Host-associated > Plants > Roots > Unclassified... | reverse complement strand
ATTACGATATTCCTCTATTACTTTATCAAACAATTCTTCTTGAGCCTTCCTGACCTATATTCCGTTGTCTCGAATATCCTCGGCCTAGATAACTCGGAATCCTACCGTGTTAGCTACCCCGTAACAAAGACAGCGGGTAACATTTGGGGGTTACTGATTCCTAGAGGATGGTAGGAACATAGGGTCATCCTCTTAGCCAGTAGTCTTTCCCAAAGGATGCATGCCCTTGCCCAACAGCTTGAGACAGGCATATAGGATGGACGGGACTGGCATCCTGGAGGTGAGAACAGGACACCTGGCAATCTTGAGCACATTACCAGAAACAAGGTTTGTGAGCAGTGAGTAGTAATGAACTAACAGACACTAATTAATAAAATGTGAACCAACAGAGAATCTAGTTAGTACTTCTTGTTTTTACTTACTTTTTCTCATAAATCAAATAGTTATAAGTTTTGTTCAAGAAACAGTAATACTGAGATGACATACATTAGCGAAAGAAATATCTTGCATTCTGTTTCTCCCTGCTCACCCTGTGCACCAGACATTCCAGGCGCTTATAACGTAAACTCCAGTTCTGGGTGCGTCCACCTGGGCGCATTCCGTCAGGAAGTGAAAAGGCCTCGCCGAATGTGTCCGGACGGGTAAGTCAGCGTCTGGACACATTTGACCCCCCCTGGCACAGCCGCCCCCCTGATACTCTACCCCTGGAGCCCAGCCTCTGCATCCCTTTGCTCCCAATGCACCCGTTCCGATGCTGCCCTTTTGCAGACTTCTTGTGGCCATAACATCTGTTCTCCCCGCCTTCCCCCTAATACGCCCACCTTCCAGCCTTCTTCCCATGATACCCTTTCTCCTTTAACCCCATCACTAGCCTCTCCCTGAATCTATTTCTCATCTGGAACCCCACAAACATCACTTTCGCTCCTCCCACACTCCCAGATTCCCTCAGTCCTCTCGCCTTTTCAGCGGACATTTTCACGTCATTACTTCCTCTGTACTTATCCCTCCCAACACGGTCAGCCCCGGCTCCTCCACCATGCTCCTCGGCCCTGTCTTTTCCCGTATCAGGCCGACATCCCCCCTCTCTTGTCCTTTCATGCGGCTCTCTCCTCAGCTCTCCACATCCAATCTCATATACTCCAAGCCTCTTGCCACCTCCGCTGTCTCTAAAAGTCCGCTCGTGGGCTCCCACTGTCTTCCCCGGCTTCTAACAGCCCCTCAGACTCATTTCCGTGCCTGTCAACCTACAGCTGCTTGTGAGACAACTTACCCAAGCCTGTGGAGTTTATAAACATCTGCCCGACATATTCCCATGCCTTCTGAACCTACAATTGCCCGCTAGATGCCTTGCTCATACCTGCACGGCTTATAATCATCCGCGCAATTCATTCTAATGCCTTTCCTCCGCACCGCCCTGCACACTACTATGGTTTGACTATTCCACACCCTTTTAGCACGTGTAATTTAATTTAGTTTTATTACATATATATACGCGATTTTCGAGTGGTGATAAAACCATTCTCCCTATCCTCTGGATCGGGTTCTTCAACATGCGATTCCATCTCCCCAGGGTCTTGGAACTGCCTTGCACAAACCAGTGCGTCCGGATTCGGCCCATATTCTCACTGCGGCTGGTGGCGACCGTGTCCTCCTCCTGAATCCTTGAGGTCACCAGTGGCCTCCAATTGATCCAGCTCTGTCTCACTACGAAACTCCCACCTCAATGAGTCCTGAGCATTGTGATATCGTGCAGTCCTCTCCACTCGCTTTCCCCACTTCTTCGCGATTCTGGCCTCCAATGTCGTCCTTAGCTGCTGGATTATTTGACGTTGCCAAACTCTTCCCGTTTTGCCCCACGATCGTGTCTGACGTTCCAGCACGACTATCTATCCATTAGTTAACCTTTTACTCAACCGAAGTCGATACTGTTTTCAAAAGTGTCGAGATGCTTGGGCTGTTGGGGATCCGGATATTTTTGAAACCTGTCAGTACACATTGTTTTTCTTACCCACGGAAGTGGTACTTGTGAAACCCACATTATCAATACAGAAGACAGTCCGCCAACATCGTAGCGAATGACATAATATGGTGGCTGTCCGAGAGAATAATGGGCTATCGATCTTATCAGGGAAACCTTCATCCTTCACGCCTTTCCTTTTCGGGTAAGTGCAATATTGAGCAAAGATCACACCAGGAATCTGGGGTGCTAGGAATGCAAGAGAAATTGGCTGTCTGCCGTATTAGATTAATTTAGGCTTACTGCAATTAGAAACAATCCCGACAAAGCTCAAAAAGATACCTCATAGCTCCCCGGCGCGTAAATGAACCTATCCTCGGCCAGTGGGTATTCCACTCTTGGTGGGTAGGCTGTAGGATCCTCAATATTGAGCCTATAGAGTGCTGTTATAGTGTTCTTTGCTGTATGCAGATACTGAGGGCGGCATCCGCTTTGCTTTGCCCGGATCTGGAAATCAGTGACAAGCGGCCACCCATTGAGTCGAGGATACGATGTCAGTTATCGATTAAGAATAACTTACCGGGTCATTTGAGGGCTGGGTAGCATCAGCAAAGTCCGGAAAGCCTAATTGGGTTCATCCATCGCTCCAGCAAGTACAGACTTCAGTGGTCAGGGTAATTGGGTCCGGAAACGGATTGACGAAGATTGTGCAGTCCCACATCAGGTGAGGGATCTGGCCAGAATGGTACGCTCAAGCCCAGTTGCCATATTTCGCCTACTGCTGACATGTTGTCCTCCGCTATCCAATTCCGGCACCTTCAAGTTAGATCTGCGTGACTTGGGGTTATCACTTGTATTGCAAGTGGATTCAAGTCTGTGGAAGAACGGGAGGGAGTGGGAGATGTAAAACTATTTTGGGTAACTTGTACTGGAAGAGATGTTCTCCGTCCGGGGTAACTAATCCTCCTGGTAGAATTCTGGGTATTTCAAGGGGTAATTGTCAGTATCAAGTGCTGCGAGCTAAGGAACTCACGCCAAATTGGCCTGTGGGCTCTCCAGGCCGATGGATGATCTATATCGTCTCCATGCTGGCCTAACTGGTTCTGCTCACACTGGTCACTCTTCACACTCTGGCTATCATTATCCTCATATTGCCCATCATTAAAGTCCAGACAGGCATCCGCTGACTCTAAGACCGGCGGCCGGTTGTTCAGGACAGCCTCTGGTTCCTAGAGTCTTGAAGAAGCTGGCTCCTGCACGGCATCCCTCCTCGTACCTACAGCGGCCCCAGCTATAACCGACTCAACACGGGGTGATGTTATTATAGTTAATCCGTCCCTGGATTAAGATTCCTGGAACCGTTCCTGAAGGACCACCCTTTGGCTTTGCCTTTCCTGCATCCATGAACCTGGTCGGTCCGCCATAAGCCGTCGCTGTTATTGTTCCATAGTTTGCAGGTGAATAGTGATAGAAGAGAATTGCAGTGTATGACGTTGAGGTACAGGTGGTGTTCAGGAAGCCTCTATTGGTAGGTAGCGAAGCGCATGCTATGGGGTGTGAACATGGAAGATTGAAATGGTCCGCCCAACCTTGTTCAGAACTAAGGACATTCATGGTTTATCACTCGCTTTCATGTCTGCTGGTGTTAGCACACATTGCGCGTTGAAACGGCAGCTTGATACATGATATAGGAATTTGCACCCGAAGACATAGCCACGCAATGATTTCACTGGGGCAATACGAGTGTTATGTACTTGGGGTTTGTGAACCAGAGGAAAACAGGATTATTAGAATGTACGGACTAATCTAGTTTGAGTAGGTGTGCCAAGTGGACAGAAACAAATGCGGGTAAGGCTAGGGCTTGGGCCCACACGCTAATCTCAGAAAGTGAAAGCTGCCGTGAAGACTCAACGGATGACATATCAGCTGAAAAGCTAGGATAGGAATAGTAATGAAAGGGGCAATCCCGAACGAAAAACAGCTATAGAAGAACAAGAATGATCTGCACAAGTCGAAAGAGCAAACCGCCAAAGCCAGAAGAGACAACATATACAAAACAAAAAAAAGCTAGAAAGGAGCAAGAATGATCTGCCAAGATTCCGAGAGCAGGTCCACGAGCCGACCCGGTAAATGGACAACAGGTAGTGGTAAACAAGAATGGTCTCCAAAACCCAAAGTAGAACCCGGTAGAGCAACCAAGTGTACGTAGAGTACATTGGCTATGGGCAACCCTGGAACTACAACAGCCGGGCCAATCCAAGCAAGCAATGTGCAGGAAAAAATACAAGAATAACTTGCAAAACTCTAAAAGTTAAACTTCAAATAAAAAACACCGAAAGGAAACACTCGCAGGATCTGCAGACGGTGGCAGGTGTAAATTAAGGGTATTGATCAGGGCAAGCAGCCCAGACATAGCGGGCTAATCTAAAACAGAAACAGTCAGGAAATAGCGAGAATAACATGGACTCTCGAAACAAAGATGCAAATACGAAATAGAAAAGTCGAAGGGTCCATCGTGGCCTAGTACTTTTAAATTGCTTGAAATGGACCTGCACCCTGAGCTAGCTAGACATTAGTGACATTGGTCAGGGCAGGAGAGCTTGGTTGGCAGAACGAGTGAGCCAGGACAGAAAGGGACTAGAGCAGACTCCCAACACCTGTTTAAGCTGGAACTGCGGCAGACCTTGCCAACAGAATGGATGAATAACCTGGTAGTCGTAACCGGAACTTACGAGGTGTGGAGTATTCACTCAAGTTGGTTGGGGACTCAGAGGGCGGGCTGAATTCTTGTCCGACATGTTCAGCTGTCGGAATATCGGCAAAGACATTGCCGGTACGCGGATCCTCGGAGTGGACATGGCTTGTGCCAGGCCTATCAACTTGTGTCACCAATGTGTTGACAGGCTGCTCGGCCCCTCAGGCTTGTATCAAAATATGGGTTGCTGACATTCTCGACTGTGCCTGCACAGAGGCTGCAGACGTATGATAGTGACCCAGATTGGGAGTCAACGGAAACAGACCGTCTGTCAGACTAGGTCTCTCAGCAAGTTGCCGACTGAGATTATACTCTCCATCGAGTGTGTCTGGTTCAACCTCAATGCCGGCATCAATTGCCTCCACCTGGCAGGCCACCTTCCTTGAGGCTTCTGGACTTCTATCCGGACCGTATGGCCTATTGGGGTCTTTCATGACTACGACATTGCGTCTACCACTGTTATTGACTGCTGTCCTGGATGCTTTCTTTGGGTCAGTCTCCGGTTCTCTTTGTCTACTAGACCTCAAAACACAAGTGCCCAGGTTAACATGAGGGAGAGAAGCTCGCGTACCTGAAGACTTGGCTCTGATTCGCCAACTTCTGCCCAATTAATGCGGTGTGTTCACGCAGTCTTTTTTGTTGGTATTACGGCTCCTGGTGGTCGTTGATGGGGTGGTTCACTTTGCCGCGGCAGGGGACCACTCTGGCTGGTGGCCATCTGCGCTCTGTCCATCATAGCTGCTGGCGGACAAGTCATCCGAGTGGTCTGGAGCGGGGCCTGAGGTATCATGTGGAGCAAAGTTGGTCTCACTAGGAGGAGGAGTGCTATCTTCTGTATCGGTCCTGCGATTGCAACAGAAGAGCAGATCAATTGGTTCGCTTGGCGGATTCAAGGACCACTATATGCGGACATGTTAGCCATTGGTCATTCAGATCCTTTTAGCAAGTGGAAGTGGCTCGACTGGATTGTCCCGCAGCAAATGTGCACCCTGTCTCATTGCACCAATAAACATACGATATCTGACTCCTGATGCGATAGTTATGTCTATGCCTGCTGGCAGGTTCGGCAAGGTGGGTGCAGCTAGTTCCATTCAGTAAACATGTCTACCACTTGGCCACTGGATCATGTCCATTGCAACAGAAGGTTGGCTGCTGGGGCGGACAATGGATGGCTCATCTATCCAGAGACGGACAGACTGCGGCGTGGCGAGACCAGCAGGACCTGTATCAGTACATATAGTACATGTTTATTGTCGCTTGGTGATAACTTACGATTATTTCTGGTAGCGGTGGGGTCCGCAATTGCAACAGGGGCAACTGGTGCTCTCAACATGGCTCTTAGGATACCGTGGTATTGTTTTGCCATGTGCTTTAGTAAAAGGTGGAGGCATTCGGTAAAATGTTCGCCATGGGGGTGATTAGTTTGCCAGAGTCGCGACCTCTGGCCAATAGGCCTGAGGGTAAGAGCCTGTACCTGGATTGCCGCCCATTGTGCGGCAGTACGCTGCTTCCAGCCTGGAATCCTGTCTTGCTCCAGCTTACATTTCATAGCTTTTCGCAAGGTTTTATACTCTGGACTATACGTTAGTCGGGGGGAAACTGCAAACGTGCTTACACCAGGTATGATTGTGGTTGTTTTTAATGAAGGCGGATTTTTCTAAAGTTAGACCAGCCTTTGAGGCTGCTATTGTTATCGGGATCAGGGTGGGATGTGGTTGATGGATGTAACAAACAGTTTCTTGTCGGTGTTTCGTTCAATGGGGAACGACTAATTGTAGTGGGTATTGCGATCGTTGACTATGATCAGAATCTCATAGGAGGAAAGTCTTATCCTCATAAGACCAGGAGGTACAAAGTTTGATCCCTAACGGACTAGGGGCTTGTGTTCAGGCCTTAGGGATTTGTGTTTAAGCAGTAGAGCAAAAGGATTGAATATCTTGTACGACGTGAAGGTCATTTGACAAAGGGCTTGGCCCATGCTGCAATGTGCAAGTGTGTTATTACTTAGATGGTTGCGTGAAGATGCTATCTCTTGGTCGGTTTTTTTCTTTCTTTTTTCTTTTGCTTTTTTAAAAAATGTATTCATTGTTAAGGTACAAGAACTTGCATGCAGCGCTAGCTATGGTGGAAAGAAAACCTTAATCTCAACTAACCAAAAAACAAACGAAAGTTATAAAATCATCTCCAAGTTGTGTCGAGTACTGGACAGGTGGTTGCCATCTCACGGCTCACAAATAATAGGATAATCATAGGAAATCACAACAATACGCCACTTTAGTAAGGAACAATAAACTCTAGGAGAGGAGAACACCTGGCCAGAACAGGTGGGAGAGGAGAAAAAAAAACCCCTTATGGGCATTTCGTCGGAGAGGAGAGGAAGACCATCGAGGCCTGTGAGGGGGGAAGAGATTGGAACATATCAGGGGGGTAGTTGGTACCCGTGGCTCGTATGAAAGCGGCCAGGGCCAGGAGAAGCTTTTTACTACACCAGAGGCGGGAGTCAGGGGCCACACTAGCGAGGCCTTGGAGGAGGCGTTCCATGTGGTAGGATGTTGACTGAGAGCGAAGTATGGCGTGGCTGAAGGTTTCTTCCTCTTCACCGCATCTGGGGCAGTATCTGATTTCGTGTAACCTTGACAAGGAGGGGTGAGCCGTAAGGTAGCTGCTCTGGCTCGTCATTTGATGCATGTGACCTGCGATGAAGTTGCCCCGGCCCATAAACGGGTAGGGGGTCAATGACAATGGAAAGGTCTAGTATGGGTGAGGCAAGGCCAGCCGCCTCCATTCTTTGAGGAGAAGTAGCTTGTTCTTCCTTTCAAGGCTCTGTACGCCTGAGTCATGGTCTAGTGGGGCGGGACTGAGACATCATCCAGGAGGAGGTCAGCCATTGAAAGGGCGGCAAAGAAGAGAGTCTGAAGTCGTGGACCTGATAGGTTCGCAAGCTCGTCCTGTGGGAGATGGGATCTGACCTTCGAGTGCGGGTGGTTGTGTTAGGCGCACGGACTTCCCGTAAGGATTTATAGGGAAAGGTTACCCTACCTTGACGCACACGAACTTCGAAGGAAAAAGATAACACCCCCCTCCAGCCCCGGCGTTGGGACGGCGCGTCATCACTGGCCGCCTGGGTAGTTGCGTCCCAACACCAAAGACCACTATCAATGGAACACATCTTATAACACCGTATACGTCGCGGCCGTCTGTCCGACCGGATCATGTTCGCAGGATATATGAGGGGAGACCTTTGGGCAACTTGTGGAAGTGGAAGCAGGTGAATCGGACGACGGCGCATAAGGTTACAGACACTTGAAGACAGGCAGTCGAAAGAGTGGGTCGAAAGTAACGGGACGTGTGGCACGAAAGTTAGTCCCCTCATACCTACAAAGTCTTGTAGAGTATGAAGGCGGTAACTATGCCCAGTAAGTGGATCGGGTGCATGCACAAAGGATAAGTTGGTAAAAGATGGAGTCTGAGGGAAAATGCCTATAGGTACGATCACGAGGGCAAGTCGTGTAATGCCGGAAGACCAGAATACGACATGCAGTTGCGTGTCGAATTCCCGACGGAGCCAACCAACGAAGAATGGCAATCTTCGGTCCAGCCAGTTAGACTACGCTTGGTGAGCTCGGGGGCAAGATAATTCGTAACCATTGTTGTCAACGGATAAACAGATGAGCTGACACCTGACGTGGTTTTCACACCATCAGGAATAATGCAAGCGCAGACCGATAAGTTGACCATGGGAGCAAAAAGGTGTGGTAGAGAGTTTTCAGGGTCTACAATTGTTCGCACTCAGGTGAAGTTCGCAGAGTTGCGGGCAAGGTACTTAGTTAGTATAGAGTTAGCTTGTCTACAGCGATTGCTCAGACGCGGAATATAAATATCGAAGCATCTTCGCTGCTATTAAGAACAACAAGCACGGAGAAGAGATCTTATCAATAATAAGTTATTCTACTCTTTTATATCGTTACCAATACTTCGACGATCTATATCGAAGCAAGTCATTATATATAGCCTACATTACTCGTGTCTTCTTAACGAGTTCTCCGATATAATTACGATTAAGGTCCTAGTTGTCGGAATACCTCACGCCGAAGGTACCACCTAACAGTATATTGATACTTCTGATCGTTACCGAGACGAATATTTGGCAGAGACACTCATACTCCCAAACCCACAAAACCCAGAAAACACCGTACCCAAAAAGCGACGAACACTCAAGTCAGTGTTTTGAGATACCAATAGTCTGGGGAGGAAACAAAAGATAACTTTTCCTTATAGAAACCACACAGATGGCTTCTGACCCCAAAGCGCCTGAAGTCATGGACTGGCGACAAGCAGAAGGAGGCGGAGGAAGCGAAGGAGGTGATGAACTCTCCTCTGTCCAAGCTCCAAGCGTGGAAACCACCGTCACCCACCTCGTTCGATCCCATTTGGCCGACCGAACACCCGGATCCCCTGTCGGATTAGGCTTCCCAGAAAAATAGGGAAAAGGACGACGACCAGGAAGTCGCCGAACGCCCGAGCCTGCCGGCGAATCTCTCATGGCCGTTCGGATCAGAAGATTAGACCAAATCCTCGGCCGGTTTGACCCAAAACTCACCACAAGCCAAGATAGAGAACATCCTGCATTCAGCTCCCTTCCGACCAATATCTTATTAATGGCCCAGGAACTGGTAACTGTCAAAAATCAGTTGAAGTCCGGGGTCCAGATATTTGGTCGAGAACTCACCCGAATAGACAAGCCAGTGCAGCCTTTGGACTTGGAGTCTCAGAAGGTCCAAGAAAGCTTCGCCAGCCAAGTCGCGGAACGACTTGGTGAAACAGATGAGCGACAGACCAGACACGAGGCTGTCACCTCTCACCTCCACGAAGCAGTGCAAGGAACTGGTGAACAGTCAATGCACCGGGATCTACTCCTCGACCAGGAGATTGTTCGAATAAACAAACAACATAAACGGGAGATGGAAAATCACGAGATAAACATTAATCTCGTAAGGGATGAGCTGCAGCGCCAACAGCAGTCTAGAGAAGCCCAAGATGGTGAGATCGCGGTGCTTAAGGCCCTGGTGGAACAGTTGCTGGGACAAGTGAAAGGGAAAGGCAAGGTGTCACATCCGACACCAGAGGCTTCGGGGGCGGGAGGAGGAAGACCACCACCACCACCACGACACGGAGCGGCAGGAGCTCCAGGCGGAGGAGGGGGAGGAGACCCCGATAATGACGGAGAAGGATCTGGTAGGAAACCAGATGAGGGTAAAAAAGGAAGACGGGACGAGAGACCCGCACCCCAGCCAGAGGAAGAAGACTACGACGCCGAAAACGACGAACAGTTCAACCGGTTCTCAAGGGTCATGGCCAACGCCTTGGGACAACGAACGAGAGTCCCAGCGGAACCCCCTGCCATGTTTAGGAATGAGAAACACCAAGGTATCCGCATGTGGCTAATGACATGTAGGGATTACTTTGGACGAAATAGTTGGCAGTGGGAGGACGAGGCACAACGAATCCGATACGCCATAAGCCGAATGGACGGGAAAGAAGTCGCACAGTTCGCGTTGACCTACCGAAGACAAATGACCGAGGAAATAGGTTATACGAGACAAGAAGGATACGAGTTCTGGCATGTTTTTGCAGAACAAGTCCTGCGACGCTTCGGACCCACCCATGAAGCGGAAAAATCCCTCAGAGAAATGGGGTCGGTCAAATATCGCCGTGATGTCGCCAACATCTTGATGGAAATGGAAAATCTCAATATCCATGCAAGAGTCACCGGGATAACCTGGAGAAAAATGATTGAAGACGAACTTCCCATTGAAGCATTGCGACGGCTCTCACACCGAGAATATGTCGACGATGGGGAATGGTTAGAAGCAGTCAGGACCGTAACCCGAGCGGAAGAAGATTTCAAGGAAAGAAAAGATCTTTGAGGAGGCGGTCCCTCTGGCGCGACCCGAGGCGAAAAACAGAAATTCGAGGATTCGAAGCCCACGGTTGCCACAAAGCGTGTAAAAAAGCAGTAAACAGCTACGGAGAAGGCAGCCTATCAGAAGATAAAGGCTGGGGAGAGAAAGGTGAAAAAGGAAGGGTCGGTGGCACCAACAGGGGAGGTTAGACATACGGTGTGGTCGGAAGCACACCAGGGCGTCGACCAGAAGGTTGTCGATAAACGGAAATCTGACAATGAATGCACACGATGCGGAATGAGAAACCACGTTTGGAAACACTGCCGAAAGGCAATACAAGTATCAGCTGTGTATCGAGGGCAATCGAAGCCCAAACCACCATCCACATTCGTGCCAAAACGACGCCCCCAGGTAGCCACTGTTGCCGTCGATGGCAAGGGAGAAAGCTCGAAGCGAGCGGTGCAAAGGCCCCCAGCATGGGTTTTTGACGATGACGACATTTTATAAAAAGTCATCGAAGTACCGACAACCACTGTGATCGGGTAGTGAGGTTGCCGCCTCGAATCGAAAGACCTGCAGCGTAGTCGGGAATGAGATCCCACCGGAAGGCTAAAAGACCAAAGGATCGCGGTTGCCAATTTACGTCCAAAATTGGGTAGTCCGTGCTCACGACGGGAGCCATAAAAAACTACAAGAGAAGAAAGCGGTCGACGAGACTAAAAGGGAAAAAGAGGATTACGATTCGCCGGAACGGAACTTGAGTTGCACGACACGCGTGAGGAGGGTCGAAATCCAGGACAACCTGACTTTCTCTCCGAGTAAAAAAGCCGGGCAAATAGACGCTGGGGGCGCCTCTATTGGGTACAAGGTTCATGCCTGATGAATGGTGTCCGAGGGGGTCTCGGGAGTGAGACCAAACTCGAAGGCGGAGGTACGGTGGACTCGTCACAGGGGACAGTCTCATATGAGGGCTAAGACGACGATAAAGGACCCCGCATCCTCGTCGCGAACTCGCGAGGTACTCAAGTGAACCACGACTCCTGTGATATGGGAACTCCTCAGCAGGAGGTAAAGACCGCTAGTAGTGGGCTGCCCAATATCCAAATATTAGACACTTATTGTAAATGTTTGTCTGAGGAGACTTTAAGAGCCGAAACTGCCCAGGCGCGGTAACAAACCCCCACATTACTTGAAACCGCTACGATGAAAAGATTTCATCATGAATCGAGCGAGAGCTCTAGACCCATTAAAAAAACCAAGCATTACGCCTGCCCTGAGGGGAACGCATTTATTGAAATTAAAAAACGAAAACACGCGATAAACGTCCTTCTAGATTCTGGTTCAAACATCTTTCTCATGAACCAAGATACTGCACGACGGCTTGAAATCCCGACCGAAGATAGGGATTCACCTTTAAAAATTACCACCTTCGATGGCGAAACCGCGCCAACCGGAGGAATATTCTATACCCACCCTATTCTCCTAGAAATCGGTGTCAACGGCCACCGAAGTATGATATCCTGCGAAATTGCGAATGCAGGAAGGTATGATTTAATCATACCCTTTGGGTGGTGGCATGATGAGCACCCCCTTAAAATTATCGCGGACCCACGTACGTGGGCCTTTGAAGAAGCAAAGTGCCACGCTCATATAGAAGATGAAGCGGTGGCGGATATGTTTGAATGCGATGAAACTGTGGCTTATAATGAGGAAGCACAGTGCGTAGGAAGGATAGAACGGGAAAGTGAAGGGGGAATACATTTGGAGACGCTGCCAAAACCATATTGGCGGTATAAGGAGCTTTTTGAAGAGAATAAAGCAAAAATGTTGGCGCCTCGAAGCACTTTCGATCACGCCATCAACCTTAAAGAAGGGGCCGAGTCCCCATGGGGTCCAATTTACCCAATGTCGGCACACCAGTTGAACGAGCTGGATAAGTACCTCAAGAAAATGATGGCTGAGGGAAAAATAGCTGACAGCGAATGCCCTTACGGTGCTCCAATCCTTTTCGTCCCAAAACCCGATGGAAGTTTACGGCTATGCGTAGACTATAGGAATCTCAACAAACTGACGATTCTGAATAAATACCCCCTACCGCTCATGGACGAACTACAAGACCGCGTTGCTGGAGCAAAGGTGTTTACCAAGTTCGACCTAAAAGATGGATATCATCTTATCCGAATGAAGAAGGGCGACGAACACAAAACAGCCTTTCGTACACGATACTGACAGTACGAATACAAGGTCATGCCTTTCGGGCTCGTGAACGCTCCCGCAACGTTCCAAACAATGATGAACAAAATCCTAAGGGACTTCTTGGACCACGGAGTAGTCGTCTACCTAGACGATATCCTAATATACTCCGAAAATATGGACGACCACATCAAACTAGTCCAAAAGGTCCTTGACCGACTCGAACAGCATGACCTGGCAGTCTCGTTGAAGAAGTCGGTGTTCCACCAAGAGGAAGTCGAATTCCTACGATACATTGTCAAGACAACCGGTGTCACCATGAGTGACAGAAAAGTGAGAAGCGTTCAAAATTGGGCATATCCGAGATCGGTTAAAGAGGTCCAAATCTTCATTGGATTCGCAAACTTCTATCGTCGTTTCATCAAAGATTTTTCAAAAGTTTGCAAGCCAATAACCGAAACGTTGAGAGGAAGCACAAAGCATTTACACTGGGGAAGAGAGCAAGAAGAGGCGTTTGAGGAGTGGAAAAGGAGGTTTACAACGGCACCAATTTTATCGCATTTCTACCCAGGAAGAAGAACGGTTGTCGAGACAGACGCAAGCGACTTCGCGCTTGGATGTGTACTATCACAATATCAGGGAAGACGGCTTCACCCGGTGGCTTTTCATTCTCGAAAGCTAAACAGCGCTGAAAGAAATTACGAGATACACGATAAGGAGTTGCGCGCAATAATGTAAGCATTTAAAGAATGGAAAAGATACCTCTGGAGTAAAGAAGAACCTGTGACAGTATACACAGATCACCAAAACCTACAGTCCTTTTTGATCAAGAAAGTCTGGAACCAGCAACAGATTCGATGGGCACAGGAGGTGACAAACTACAACTTCAAAATAGTCTATCGGCCGGGAAGCAGAGGCGGGAAACCCGACGCGTTAAGTAGACGGCCGGAGTCCCATCCTAAGGAGGGAGCTCGTCACAGTGAACAGTGGATTTTGAAATCGGAACATCTTCAAATTTCCGTGACTCATCAAAAATGAAACGCAGAGACAGCCCTCGTCCCAGAAAAACGCGAACCTTCAAGGCTCAGGATAAAGAAACATTCGGATAAGGCTATAATCCCGACGAAAGGATCGCGCCTTGCGGCCGGTCATGACATCTACGCCCTGAAAGAAGGGATGGTACCAGCAAAAGGACAGACGATGGTGGAAACAGGTATTGCGATAGGATTGCCGGAAGGAACCTATGGAAGGCTAGCCACGAGAAGTGGAATGGCTAGCAAGATGAAAATAGCAGTGGGCGGTGGTGTAACAGAGGCAGATTACACCGGAGGAGTCAAGGTGATTGTTCGAAATCATGGCGAGGCGGACTGCGTATTTAAAGCAGGAGATCGGGTAGCACAACTCATAGTTGAGAAAGTTGCCAATGCCGACGCCATGGAAGTAGACGAATTGGGGAAAACCGAGCGAGGAGAAATGGGCTTCGGATCAAGTGACATGAACCCCAAGCGATCCATCACGGCTAAGGAAGAAAAAGTTACAATATGTTTCCTCCACACGGACACAAATGGAAACGAATTCTTTAGTGCAGCTGATATCGGCTATCACCCTCGGTTAATGAAGGAAAGAGAAATGTTATCAAGCGCTCACGTCAATGCAGCCCTGACGCGAACAATGAAGGATGCATTACTGGACAAGATTAGAGCGGCTGGGAAGGAGGATGAGAAATGGCAGGACCGAGGCGGTGAACTGGTTAGGTTAAGAGAAAGCGGGAAAAGGATGCCGGACGAATGGATAGAAAAGGATGGGTTACTATATTACAAAAATCGGTTGTACATCCCCGAGGACGAAGCCCTTCAAACCGAGATAGCCCAAGGCTGTCATGACTCATTAGTAGCAGTGCACTTTAGACAGGAGAAGACGATCGAGATAGTAACGAGGGACTTTTACTGGAAAAAACTGGCAGATTGGATCAGAGACTATGTACGATCCTGCGACGAATGTCAACACAGTAAATCCCCACGGCATGCCAAGTACGGATTCCTTCAACCATTAGAAGTACCTCACGCCGCCTGGTCCTCCATATCGACGGACTTTATCAAGCAACTACCGGAATCGCAGGGTAAGACCCAGATCATGGTAGTAGTAGACCGGTTCACCAAGATGGCTCATTTTATCGGCCTCCACGAGAATGCGACCGCAAGAGATGTTGCGGATACCTTCCTTCGGGAAGTTTGCAAACTGGGCGGATTACCGAGCGAAATCATATTGGACATGCACGCGAAGTTTTCCAGCGAATTCTGGGAATCATTGTGCAAAATGCTAGGAGTTAAAAGGCGCATGTCAACGGCGTACCACCCTCAGACTGATGGACAAACGGAAAGAGCCAACCAAGTGCTGGAAGGCTACTTACGAACATTTGTCAACTATGATCACAACGACTGGTACCAACTATTGCCATTAGCAGAACATGCCTATAACAACTCGGCTACCAACGCGCACAAAATGACCCCCTTTTTCGCCAACTACGGTTTTCACCCACAGACAGAGTGGATGAAAGAGAGAGAAGCTCATCACCCCGGGGCGACAATGTATGCTCACTGGATGCAGGACATACATCAACAGGCGAAACAAACCCTAGAAAATACGTGGGAATCGATGAAGAAATACTATGACCGGAAGGCGACGGAACAACCCAACATCGAGGTCGGTGACTTGGTAATGTTGAATGCGAAAAACATATGTACCAAACGACCATTGAAGAAGCTGAGTCCGAAACTGTATGGCCCGTTCAAAGTCTTAGAGAAGAAAGGAAATCGTGCATAAGAGGTTAGAAATCTCGCCGCGGTGGAAAATTCATCCTGTGTTTCATGTTTCCCTACTGGAACCCTACCGAACCTCGAACCGACCAAATCGCGAACAACCGCCACGAGACCCCGAAGATATCGAGAAAGATTTAGAGTGGGAGGTAGAAAGGATCGTCAACAGTGAGATCATTTCCTATACGCGAAAGGTTGGAGGAAGGAATAAACCGATGAAAGAGCTCCGGTATTTTGTGAAATGGAAAGGCTGCGCGGAGGATGACAATACGTGGGAACCCCGCGAGGGTATGGGGAACGCACAGGAAGAGGTGGAAAGGTTTCATAGAGAAAACCCGGAGATGCCAGGCCCGAGAGAGGTCGAGTAACATAAGAAAGGTTTTCCATCGGTAGACAAGTAAACGCTGGTGGGTTTTACGCCTACTATGTGGAGCTCGAGATGGGAAATAGATTGTATAATAGACATAGAGTATTCGGGACGAACACTTCGAAGAGGGGAGCTCGTGTTAGGTGCACGGACTCCCCGTAAGGATTTATAGGGAAAGGTTACCGTACCCAGACGCACACGAACTTTGAAGGAAAAAGATAACACCCCCCTCCAGCGCCGGCATTAGGACCGCGCGTCATCACTGGCCGCCTGGGTAGTTGCGTCCCAACACCAAAGACCACTATCAATGGAACACATCTTATAACACCGCATACGTCGCGGCCGTCTGTCCGACCGGATCCTGTTCGCAGGATATATGAGGGGGGACCTTTGGGCACCTTATGCAAGTCGAAGCAGGTGAATCGGGCGACGGCGCATAAGGTTACAGACACTTGAAGACAGGCAGTCGGAAGAGTGGGTCGAAGGTAACAGGACGTTTGGCACGAAAGTTAGTCCCCTCTTACCTACAAAGTCTTGTAGAGTATGAAGGGGGTAACTATGCCCAGTAAGTGGATCGGGTGCATCCACAAAGGACAGGTTGGTAAAAGATGGAGTCCGAGGGAAAATGCCTATAGGGACGATCCCGAGGGCAGGTCGTGTAATGCCGGAAGACCAGAATACGACATGCAGTTGCGTGTCGAATTCCCGACGGAGCCAACCAACGAAGAATGGCTATCTTCGGTCCAGCGAGTTAGACTACCCTCGGTGAGCATGGGGGCAAGATATTTCGTAACCATTGTTGTCAACGGATAAACGGATAAGGTGACCCCTGACGTGGTTTCCACACCATCAGGAATAATACAAGCGCAGACCGATAAGTTGACCATGGGAGCAAAAAGGTGTGGTAGAGAGTTTTCAGGGTCTACCAGTGTTCGCACTCAGGTGAAGTTCGCAGAGTTGCGGGCAAGGTACTTAGTTAGTATAGAGTTAGCTTGTATACCGCGATTGCTCAGACGCGGAATATAAATATCGAAGCATCTTCGCTGCTATTAAGAACAACAAGCACGGAGAAGAGATCTTATCAATATAATAAGTTATTCTACTCTTTTATATGGTTACCAATACTTCGACGATCTATATCGAAGCAAGTCATTATATGTAGCCTACATTACTCGTCTCTTCTTAACGAGTTCTCCTATATAATTACGATTAAGGTCCTAGCTGTTTGAATACCTCACGCTGAAGCTACCACCTAACAGGTTGGTTGTCCAAGAGAGGGGCATTAAATTTGGGTGGAGGTAGGTGCAAAGACCCCAATGCAAGTCTGAGATTCTGTATTTGAGTAGGGAGGGGAATATCAGACAAAGTCGGCCAGCTGCAGTGTTGACTTTGGGCCAGCGAAATCAGCCTCACGGCACCCATGCTTCTCTAATGAGGGACAATAGCCAGTAGAGGAGGGATACAGGCCTCTACTGCCAGAATCCGTATGGGAGTTGATCTGAAGAGTTTGAGACCCAGCCTTGGACTTGGCGCGAGAAAACGTGCATTTTCGTGAGAATTCCACTGGTGAGGACCATAAGGTCGGCATCATACAAGAGGGTCGGTAGGAGCAGAGATATCGCTAGGCGATCCGAGAGATGAGGGGAGAGGCCCGCACTGGGTAGGGAGAGTCTTTTGACGATTGCAAAGGCCCCTTGGGCCAGGCCTAGTGTCTTGGACAAGTGCGCCGACGATGGCAGATTAGGTGTGAACTAGTACCCAAGCCATCTGAGGCAGGGGAGTGGGGGGAAGATCTGGCCATCCAAGCATATTGGGAGCAGGGCCGGAGTCCCAGCTGGGTCACGCTGAAGCGGAGTCCTCCCATCGATGAGTTCGGTTTTTGGGACACTAAAGCCCACCGCTCGAGCACTTGATCGCGTCTCTACCTGCCTGAAGGCTCTCCCAAGTGTGTCGACATTGGTCCGGTAGGAGGTGGATGCCGCCGACAATGCAAAGTCGTCAACCTATGACAAGGATAGCTCTCACGGGATGTGGATATGTAAAGACCCCACATATATGACGAACAGTAGACGGGATATTGGGGAGCCTTGTGGGGTGCTCACTTGGACTGGAGAGAAGGTTTTGGGCCCTCCCTAGAATAGCAGGCGGCCAGTCCTCTGGGAAAGGAATGAGCCAAGCTAGGATATCACGTAGCGAGGAACGCCTGCTTTGTTGAGGAATGAGTACAGAATGGGGTGTAAACATTGTCTAAACCACCTTTAATATCATGGAATTGGGTGGAGATTTTGAGTATGGGGCACTAAAGGGTCCTGACTGTGTCGACCAGGGAGAGAGCAGCATCGAATCCGGACAGGGAAGGAAGGGAACTACACAAAATATGGTGGACGAGGTTCAGTGTCCTAGCAACCAAGGGGAGGCGGGAAACAATGACTCCCTCCTGGATTTTGGAGAAAGTCTGTAGTAGGACAATTACCCTGAATGACTCAGACAAGTCATAGGAGGGTTTGCCAGGTGTATCCAGCAGTATACTATTGGCTCTTTTTATCGAGACCGGGTGATAGCTGAACTTCAGGAGGGGGCCTAGTCGGTCCGCTAGTAGTGATGGAGCTGTGAGGTAGACCCTCTTACAAATGCAGTAGGGCATCATGTCCCGTCCCGCTGCAGACAAGGAGGAACATTTTCGCAGGGTGGCAAATATTTTGCTCAAGAGGAGGGGATCACATCCTTTATGTGATTTCAAGATGGATGGAACAATATAGAGGGGCTTTGGGGAAAAGAAGTGAAGGAGGAGAGCCTTGTTGACCTCTTCCGGTGAGGTAGCATCATGGAGGTTAGGGAACCATGGAGTGACTCTTACAACAGCAAACATCTTTGCGGTCTATATGGTGCGTGGTTTGGTGTCTGCCAGGAAGGTTGTCCAGTGCTGGGCCTTTGTGGATTTTATTGACTTGAAGTATCCTTGCTTCAAGAGGCTAGATATTGCCCTGTCATGTAGATTGTTCGAGGCTCAGGCCTTCTGAGAGGGTGAGTGGAATTCCTTCCAAAGGGTGCTCAGTAGCGGTGATCACTACGGTTTAAGCAGAATGGAGGGACGGCAGAGAGGGGTGAGGGCTTTGAGGAGTGCGACTAGTGTGTCGAGGTGGGAATCGAACCAGCCTTGCAAGGCATGCCAAGTGGGAAGAGCCGGAGGGGGGGAGAAATTGGCTACATTATGCTGAGGTTTGAGATTAGGCCAGTGCGTCCTGACCCGGTTAGGAGCCAGTAGTGGCGAGACAGTAATCGGGTGTGCCATCCTGGTGGTAATTGTAGGAACGTGGTGGTGGTGGTGGAAGAATGACTTAGTGTATTTCCTATCTATGACGGAAGGTAAATATAGAGATACATGACTGCCAAGAGCCAACAACCGGTTCTACTAACCCGACTGCTCAACCCCAACACATATGTGGATAACTACCCGTACCTACTGCTACCCTAATATCTAACACTCCCCTAACGGGCGCTATCCCATCAAGCTGCTAAACACTGAGCGATGCTGAAAAGGGTTTTCAAACAATGCCCGTAAAGACATAGGAAATCCCTTTGGGATCAATACAAACCGCACATTTTAACAAAGACGACATGTTTAACTCCCGCCAAAGGCTTGGTTAGCCCATCCGCTACCATCCTCTCTGTGCTACAGTAATCCATGACCACCTCTTTCCCATCCTCTATAATCTCCCGAATCTGACAAACGCGAACGCCAACATGCTTGGAGTGAGGTTTGTACGCTGTATCCGTGAACGTAGATAGAGATGCCTGGTTGTCATTGTAGAACGTGCTCAACTCAAACGTAGATGTAGTGATTTCTGATACAAGATGACGGAACCAGATGAGTTCGTGAATCGCCCTTGCACATGCAATAAACTCTGCGTCTGCTGTGCTGGTCGCCGTAATAGACTGTCTCTTTGAATGCCATTGAATAACTGCGGATCCCATAAGCAAGGTGTATCCAGTTGTCGATTTCAATGTACACATATCTCCGGCGAAGTCAGCATCCACAAAACCATTCAGTGGGATCTGTAAATGCATATTTCCCCCCAGACCAAGGCGTAGATACCTTGTTCCCGCCAGATAGCGTAGAACTTGCTTTGTGCATCCCCAATACTGCCGAGCAGGATTTGCCCCAAAACCCCCAAGACAGGAAACGCCAAACGAAATATCGGGTCTAGTGCCAATTGCTATCTACCCGAGACTCCCAATTAACGGCTGGTAGAGCGTCTTATGGCAGGCTTCTTCTTCCTCCTCTCTCTCCCGTGGCTTGTCCTTATCAATTCGGGTAGCCACTGGTTTGCAATCACTTATGCAAAACCTTTCCAAGACTCGCCCAATGTAGCCTTCCTGTGTGATATAGACCTTCTGCCTGCACACATCGCGTGACACCATCACACCAAGGAAATGCGGTACCAACCCAGATCAAGCATGTCGAATCACGCCGTCAGCTTCTTCTGGAAATCTGATACGATCGGCTCCCTACCTGCTAAAAGCATGTCATTGACATAAAGAGCAAGGATTGTGCTGTTCGTATGCGTGCAGATGCAGCAGTCAAACCTCCCCCGTCGAAATCCAAGATGGGAGACAACAAACTCAACAATGGTGGTATACCAGCACCGGGGCGATTGCTTGAGGCCATATAGACTGCGATTGAGTCGTGCCATTCTCAGACCTCCCTGGACTCCAAGCCGTAGATGAACGTGGATCCCTTCATTCAGCGTACACCCAAGAAACACGGTTACCACATCCATTTGATGGACTACATACCCGCACGTACCTGCTATTGCCAACACAATACGCACGCTTGACAGACTTGCTACTGGAGCAAAGGTTTCGGCGAAATCTAAGCCTTCAACTTGCCGAAAGCCCAGTGTCACAAGTGGCGCTTTGTACCTTATCGTCTCTCCCCCAGATCCGAGCTTCCCTTGCAGTATCAACTTTGTTGGAATCGCACTTTTTCCGGTAGGAATCGAATTGACAAACGTCAGAACCTTGTTCTTCACAACAGAGGAACACTTGGAGTCTACAGCCTCTTGCCATTGTGCGGCTTCGGGCGTCTCCATAGCTGTCTTGTACTTAACTGGACCTGCTTCAACCACATAAACCGTAGATATCATGGCGTGAGTCGAACTACCAGCATTTCCTTGTTGACCGCGCGTATGTCCTCCTTGCTGTACTTCAGGTAGCTCCCCTAGTTCTGCATCCCAGAACTTACTCTTCTACTTCACGCGTACCCCCGGAAGCATATATGGTTGTCTGTTTCCATCCTTTGCTACCAGTCGCGATACCACATCTACACTTGAGGGTTCTCCACCAGATGCCGGCTCAATTTGTGGTTTGCGGAGCCGAAAGGGTGCTAGTACTTCTTCAGCTTCTCCCCAGTAAACGGCTTCTTGTTCCTCTTCCTCGTCATCCTGCTCAGGCAAGATTTCGTTCTCAACTCTTGGTGAGGCCTCATCATCACTACCCGGCTTGTCAAACTCATCATTCCAGGCCAACTGTTCTTCCCACAGCTGGGTTGCTGGGGTATCGTAAGGTTGTGCTAGACTATTATCGAAGCCTTTTAACGGATAATATGATGTGGGTTCCTCGAAGACGATATGTGGTGATAGAAGAAATCTGCGTTCAACTGCATCGTAGAGCCTATACTGCTGTGCAGGGCTCGTGTACCCAACGAAGATGCATTTCCAGGCCGTCTGATCCAACCTTTTGCGTGTCTCCTTTGGGATCTGAACGTATGCCAGGCATCCCCAAACACGTAAGTTTCTATATCACGGTTTCCTCCCAAACCACCGTTCATACGGTGTTTCTCCACCCGCTATAGCCTTAGTAGGTAACCGATTGTGAACGTAAATGGCCGTCATTGCAGTTCCACCCCAATATTCCTTGTGTGCATTAACAGCATGCACATGAGCCCGTGTCGTTCCGATTATCGTTCTGTTCGCTCGTTTGCTCGTTTAATTTCACTGTGGCGTATCCAGCGTGGTTTGTTGAGCTTCGATGCCTTCTTGCTTGAGAAGATGGCTGAACTCGTTGGAGGTATACTCGCCTCTCCCATCAGTACCTAACTTGCGTACTGGCCTTCCATGATGTTTCTCTGCAAGTGCCTTGTAGTCCATAAAACATGTAAGGGCTCCCGATTTGCTCTTGATCAAGTATCCGATCTTGAATGGTGTGAAATCATCCGTAAACATGAAGAAATAAAGTGCTCCCCCTCGCGACTTAGGAGTAACTTGTCCGATAATGTCTGTATGGATTATTTCCAATGGTTGGGTAGCCTTTGAACGGAGCGGCAGGGGCGGAACAGGTTTGCATCCCATCTTTCCATATATGCATCCCGTGCAAACGCAACGCGGTACAACTGGTAGCCTTGGTATTGAGTTATCTCCCATAGACAGTCTGCGTACTGCATCTGCTCCCAAAGGCACCAGACGAAAATAACATACAGCTGCTTCCTTCCTTGCAATTTTCCTTCATCTACTTCACCACCATGTGCTGCCAGTGCTCTCACACTTCCTTGTGCTGACCGTGTCTGTAAGATGAAGAGCCCATTGACTTCTCTCAGTGTGATACTCAGTACATCATCGCGCCCAAACGACGCTCCCCCAGTCCGATGAAAGTCGATGTAGTAGCCTGAGTTAGATTGCTGGGAAACCGAAAGCAAATTGTTCCTTCCACACTTGGGGACACGTAACACACCAGGAATCACAATGTATCTTTCACTCCTTCCCTATTCATCCCACACAGATAGTGTCACTTCGCCTTCCCCAAGGGCATCTATCCCGAGTTTGTTTGAGACACATATTTTCTGCTCGCCTGTCAGGAGGGCAACGTATGAGGACAAGTGTTCTTTCATTCTGTTGACCTGAGTGCTGCATCCGCTATCAAGAAGCCATTGCCCCTGACCCGTAGATGCCGATGCTGATGGAAACGCTGTAAAAATCGAACGGCTTAACGTCGCTGTCGCACACGCCATAGCCGGCATTGGTGAATTCGAATGATCCACGTGTATGCCCTTCTCACGAGGCCATTTCAGTTTTCTGCACTCGCTACGTCGATGTCCTTTCTTCTGACAGTAATAGCAGGTTAAGGTCTTGTCCGTACTACTCCTATTTTGCCTTTCATGTCGGGCCTGCTCAGGTCTTCTATTGCTCGTCTTACCTGCACGGCCGGCATACCTCTTGCCTTCAACACTGAGTACAGTATCACAGGCTATTCCCTGATCATGATTGAGGCTCGCCTCATGGACTTTGATTGCCACAACAAGCTCGTCGGGTTTGATGATTATCGCCTGGAGATCGCGCCACTCGCGCCATGTAGCAAGCAGCCCATTGAGTAGGTAACACGTCTTCTCAAGTGCTTTGATAATCTCTTCCGCTTCCCACAGGTACTGGATTATCAGATCGATTTCGTGAAGATACTTGGCCACTGTCCCGTGTGCCTCCAACGTACAGTCGAAGAGAGAGCGGCGGAAGTAATACAGCTCCAAACTAAGAACTTCCCGATAGCCTTCAGCGAGTTTATCCCAAAGGGCTTTCAGATCCTTGTCGCAAGCCTCCCATGCGTACTGCGCACATATATGAGGTTCCATCGCATGGCCAATTTTCGCCATTATCCAATAGCATTTGGGAAGCCATTTATCATAAGCCTGAACATCACTAGGCTGCTCACGATCGATCTGCGGGGCTTTCTCGCGCCCAGAGACGATCAACCACAGGTCTGTTTCCTTTAACTGATCTGACATCCACTGACGCCATGGGCCAAAATTGTTGTCCCCCAGTAGCGGAAACACCAGACGGACATGCTGCTGCGTATCGAGTATCTCTGACATGACGATGATGATGGCGATAACGATGACGATGACGACGATGATGACGATAACGATGACGATGACGACGATAAGGCCGTGTAGAGAAAAAAACCTTTCCAATGATGGCAAGCGATTAAAACGGAAAAATAACAAACAGAGGTGCAGGTGAAAAAAGGATCAGGAAACTCCGAGCGGTGTTGAAAACCCTCTACCAGATGCGCTTTTTCAATTATGCTGTGGATTGGAATCGCAGAGGCTCAAAACCTGTAGGAACATGGTGGTGGTGGAAGAATGACTTAGTGTATTTCCTATCTATGACCGAAGGTCTATATAGAGATACTTGACCGCCAAGAGCCAAAAACGGGTTCTACAAACTGTACTACTCAACTCCAACACATATGAGCATAGCTACCCGTACCTACAGCTACCCTAATGTCTAACAGTAATAGGGACGTGATCAGACCCAGTGGTGTGGAGGTCGGTAGTCCATTGTGGGAAGAAGGGTATCAGAGTCGAGGACGCGAGGGCAATTCCTAGGACAGAGGGCCTGGAGGGCCCTTGAAGCGGAAATTGGGGATGTACTCGAGGGGTGTTTAGAAGAGTGTATCCATGCTTTGCGGCCCTTGAGATGTACGGGAAAGAAGCCTTGAGTGTAGGAACACCATGGTGGTGGAAGAATGACTTAGTATATTTCCTATCTATGACTGAAGGTATACATAGAGATAGATAACGGCCAAGAGCCAACAACCGGTTCTCCAAACCCGACTGCTCAACCCCAACACATAGTATGAGCATAGCTACCCTACCCTAATATCTAACACTCACTCGCCTTACAGGCGCTATCCCATGAAGCCGCCAAACACTAAGCTATGCGTAAAAAGTTTTCAAACAATGCCTGTAAACACGTATAAAATCCAATTGGGATCAAGACAAACCGTACATTTTAACAAAGACACCAAGTTTAACTCCCACCAAAGGCTTGGTTAGCCCATCCGCTACCATCGTCTCTGTGCTACAGTAATCGATAACCACCTCTTGCCCATCCTCTGTAATCACCCAAATCTGACAAATGTGAACGACAACATGCTTGGCGTGAGGTTTGTATGCCATATCCGTAAACGTTGATAAAGATGCCTGGTTGTCATTTTAGAGAGTGCTCAACGCCAAAGTAGATGTAGTGATTTCTGATACAAGATGACAGAACTAGATGAGTTCCTGGATTGCCGTTGTGCATGCAATAAACTCTGTGTCTGCTGTGCTGGTCGCGGTACTAGACTGTCTCTTTGAATGCTATTGAATGACTGTGAATCCCATAAGCAAGGTGTATTCAGTTGTTGATTTCAATGTACCCATATCTCAGGTGAAGTCAGCATCCACAAAACCATTAAGCAGGATCTGTAAAGGCATATTTCCCCCCAGACGAAGCTGTAGATACCTCGTTCCCGCAAGATACTGTGGAACTCGCTTTGCGCATACTTAATGCTACGGAGCAGGAATTGCCCCAAAAGGCCAAAGACAGGAGATGGCAAACGAAATATCTGGCCTACTGCTGATTGCTATCCACCCTAGACTACCAATTAACTCCTGGTAGAGCGTCTTATCGTAAGCTTCTTCTTCATCCTCTCTCTCAGGTAGCTTGTCCTTATCCATTGGTGTAGCCACTGGTTTGCAATCACTCATGCCAAGCCTTTCCAAGACTGGCCCCATGTAGGCTGCCTGGATGATATACACCTTCCGTCCGTACCCGTCGCGTGATACCATCATATCAAGAAAGTGCTCTACCAAACCCAGATCAACCATCTCGAATCTCGCTTGAAGCTTCCTCTGCAAATCTGATACGATCAGCTCCCTACCTGCTAAGTGCATGCCATTGAGGTCAAGAGTAAGGATTGTGGTATTTGTGTTTGTGTAGATGTAGCAGTTAAACCTGCCCCGTCGAAATCCGGGATGGGAGATAAGAAATTAATCGATCGTGGTATACTACCACTGCGGCGATTGCTTGAGGCCATATAGACTGCAATTGAGTTGTGCCATCCTCGGACCTTCGAGGACTCCAAGTGGTAGATGAAGGTAGATCTCTTCATCCAGCTTACTTTCAAGAAAGGCTATTACCACATCCACCTGATGAATGTCATACCCGCGCATTCCTGGTATTGCTAACACAATACGGACGCTAGACAGACTTGCTACTGGAGCAAAGGTTTGAGCAAAATCTAAGCCTTCAACTTGCGACAAGGCCTGTGCCACAAGTCGCGCTTTGTACTTTATCATCTCTCCTCTAGATCCGAGCTTCCGTTGAAGTATCAACTTTGTCAGAATCGGTCTCATTCGGGTCGGAATTGAATTCACAAACGTTAGAACCATGTTCTTCACAACAGCGAAATACTCAGAGTGTACAGCCTCTTGCCATTGGGCGGCTTCAGACGTCTCCATAGCTGCTTTGTAGTTAACAAGACCTGCTTCAACCATATAAACCGTAGATATCATGGCTTGAGTCGAACCACCAGCATTTCCTTGTTGACTGCGGGTACGTCCTCCTTGCTGTACTTAAGGTAGCTCCCCTGGTTCTGCATCCCAGAACTTACTTTTCCCTTTCATGCGTAACCCTAAGTATATATCGTTCTCTGCTTCCATCCTTTGCTACCGGTCGCAATACAACATGTCCACTACGGGGTTCTCAACTAGAGGCCGGTTCAATTTGTTGTTTGTGTAGCCGGAAGGGTGCTAGAACATCTTCGGCTTCTCCCCAGTCAACGGCTTCATCTTCTTCTTCTTCTTCAGGCAAGAGTTCATCCTCAACTCTTGCTGAGGCCTTATCAGCACTACCCCGGCTCGTCAAACTCATCATTCCATGCCCACTGGTCTTCCCACGGCAGGGTTGCTGGTGCCGAGTAAGGTTGGGCCAGACGATTATCGAAGCCTTGTAACGGATAATATGATGTGGATTCCTCGAAGACCCCATCTGCTGATAGAAGAAATCTGCATTCAACTGGCTTGTAGAGCCTATACTGCTGTAGAGTGCTGGTGTAGCCAACGAACATGCATTTCCGGGCCGTCATATTCAAATCCTTGCATGTCCCCTTTGGCATCTCAACCTATGCTAGGCATCCCCAAACACATCAGTTCCGATATGACAGTTTTCTCCCAAACAACCATTTTTATGGTGTTTCTCGACCTACTATAGGCTTAGTAGGAAACTGATTGCGAAAGTAAATGGCCGTCATTGCAGCTTCACCCCAATATTCCTTAGCTGCGTTAACAGCATCCAAGGGAGCCTGTGCCGTTCCGATTATCGTTCTGCTCACTCGTTCGCTTATTCCATTTGACAGTGGCGTATACGGCGTGGCCTGTTGACCTTCGATGCCGTCTTGCTTGAGAAGATGGTTGAACTCGTTGGAGGTATACTCGCCTCCCCCATGAGGAGGTAGCTTGCATACTAGCTTTCCATGATGTTTCTCTGCAAGTGCCTTGTAGTCGATAAAACATGTAAGGCCTTCCGATTTGCGCTTGATCAAGTATCCGATCTTGAACCATCTGCAACCATCCGTAAACATCGACAAATAAAGTCCTCCCCATAGCGACTTAGGAGTCACTGGTCGGGTAACGTCGCTATGGATTATTCCCAACGGTTGGGCAGCGTTTGAACTTAGCGGCAGGGACGGAAATGGCTTGCGTACCATCTTTCTATATAAGAATCACGTGCAAATGCAAGGCGGCACAACTGGTAGCCTTGGTATTGCGTTATCTTCCATAGACAGTGTGCGTACTGCATTTGCTCTCGGATACGCCAGACGAAAATTCCATAACGCAGCTTACTTGCTTGCTGCTTTCTCATCATCTTCTTCACCACGACGGGCTCCCAGAGCTCTCACACTGCCTTGTGCTGCTAGTGTCTGTAACATATAGAGCCCATTGACTTCTCTCAGTGTAACACTTAGCCCATCATCGCGCCCTAACCACTCGCCCCTGATGCGATTAAGGTCGAAGTAGTAGTCCGAGTTCCATCGCTCGGAGACCGAAAGCAAATTGTTCCTTCCACACTCGGGGCCCTGTAATACCCCAGGAATCACAAGGTTTCTTTCCCTGCTTCCCTTTTCATCCTCCACGGCTAGTGTCACTTCGCCGTCCCCAAGAGCATATATCTCGATGTTGTTTGCGACACCTATTTTCCGCTCGCCTGTCCCAACTGCAACGTATGAGGAAAAGTGTTCTTTCATTTCGGTGACCTGAGTGCTGCATCCGCTATTAAGAAGCCATTGTCCCTGACCTGTAGATGCCGATGCTGATGAAGATGTTGTAAAAATTGAATGGCTTAAGCTGTCTGTCACGGACGCCACAGCCGGAATTGGTGAATTCGAACGATCCACCTGTATGCCCTTCTTACGATCCGATTTCAGTTTTCTGCACTCGCTACATCAATGCCCTTGCTTCTGACAGTATCACCAGCTATTCCCTGATCGCGGTTGAGGCGTGCCTCATTGGGCTTAATCGCCGCAACAAGCTTGTCGGGCTGGTCAGGTTTGATCATTGTCGCCTGGAGATAGTGCCATTCGCGCCATGTATCAGGCAGCCCATTGAGTAGGTAAAATGTCTTCTCACGTGCTTTGATAATCTCCTCCGCTTCCCGCAAGCACACGATTATCGGATCAAGTTCGTGAAGATGCTTGGCCACCATCCCGTCTGCCTCTAACGTACAGTCGAAGAGAGAGAGGCGAAAGTAATACAGCCCTAAACCCAGAACTTCCCGACAGCGTTTGGCGAGTTTATCCTAAAGGACTTTTGGATCCTTGACGTAAGCTTACGATGTGTACTGCGTTTATCTATAAGGTTCTATCGCATTTGGCATTTTTGCTGTTATTCTAACCCATTTGCGAAGCGATTTATCATAAGCCTGAACATCACTAGGCTCCTCACTATCAGTCTGCAGGCTTTCTCGCGCCCAGAGACGATCCACCACAGGTCTGTTTCCTTTAACTGATCTGTCATCTGCTGATGCGACTGGCCAAAATTGTTCTCCCCAGTAGTGGAAAAGACAGGTGCACATGCTGCTGCGTATCGAGTAGGTGTGACATGATAATACGATGACGATGACGATGATGATGACGATAACGACGATAAGGCAGCTTAGAGAAAAACCCTTTGGCACATGGAAAGCAATTAAAATGGAAAAATAACAAACCGCGGTAGAGGTGAAACAACAGGTCTGGAAAATTCGAGCCGTGTTGACAACCCTCTACCAGATGCGCTTTATCAATTGTTCTGTCGATCGGAATCACAGAGGTTCATAACCTGTAGGAACGTTCGTGGTGGTGGAAGAATGACTTAGTGTATTTCCTATCTATGACCGAAGGTATATATAAAAATACATGACCACCAAGAGCCAACAACCGGTTCTACTAACCCGACTGCTCAACCCCACCACATATGAGGATAGCTACCAATATCTACTGCTACCCTAATATCTAACATTAAGTTCGGAGGAGTTGTGCTTTCAAGCGGGTCCGTGGAAGGGTGGTGAATATTGAAATCCCCTACTACTGGTGTGGGGAAGGCGGTGATTGACATTGCTAAGATGAGTTCGGCAGTTCTTTCAGTGACTGTGGAGCCCCATACACTGTAGCAGTTAATTATGTGGAACTTCTGGCTGTGGTGCCGAAGAGGGAGAGGGCGGCTATCCAAAGGGTAGCACTGTCTGATCTGCTTGTAACAATGGGGTGATGGTGGCCATATAGACTACTGACCTGGACAGGTAAATGGCCACGGGAGGGCGGCGGTTGGTAGCCGAGAGGGCAAAGGAAAATAAAACCCGATTGGGAAGGTCGATGGTTTCTCCAGACCGGAGTGTCTTCATGGCAAACAATCAAAGGAGGGTTTTTGGATGAGGCAAACAAGTCAAACAAGGAAAGAAATATATCCCAGCGCCCAAGGCTGTTGTGTTGAACAAGGGAAAGAGCCTGTCCAGGGCCCACTCCTGGGGGCAAGAATCTGCGGGTGTACGACATCCTACCAGGCTGAGCCTGTTGGAGGGTGACCTTCCGAGGCTGATCTTGTTATGGCAGGCGGGGCTGCTAACCTAGTGCAGGTAGCTCTGGGGGTTTCTTCCTGAAATAGAGGGAGAAGGTCTTGGGGGGTGGCGTTGAACCAAGGAGCCGCTGGACGCCCTGTATTGGCACGCCGAGCGTCTGGCTTAACCTCCATCATGTCAGAGTCTAGGAAAGTGGGGTTCTCTTGGGCCGCCAGAGCGGCTTGTGGGATGGGGGGGGGGGGGGGGGGGGGTTGTTGGGGGAGTCCAAGCCCCTGGCTGAGTGGGCTTCCCAACAGTTGGAGCACTTGGCCGGGGAGATGAGAGAGTAGCCGAGTATGGCTTTGAGGTTATACCCACCAGAGCATAAGAGGTTGGGGACTCGGTGTTCAGCCTTGGTATGCTGGAGGGAGCACTGTGGGCATGTTCGTGAGTCTGCTTTGCATAGCGGTTTGACATGGCCATAGTTCTAGCAGTTTGGGCATTGGGTGAGGGGAGACGACGTATAGGCTTTTCGACGATTGTGGAGTTGCTGAATAGGTAGATGGACGGGAGCATAGTCTGGATGGAATCAGACTCAACGTTGACGACCACAGAATAGGCATGTTTTTCCATACGGGACAGATGGTTCGCGTTGAGAAAGTGGGCCGCTGAGATGGCGACATCTTTGGAGTCGAATAAGGAGTGTGAGAAGTAGTGGAACATGTCTTCATCCTGGCTGGGCATGTAGACCACAGGTAAGGAGTGGATTGCGATCTGAACCGAGGTGGGTGTGTGTTTGTAGGGGAGCCAGGGGTTTGTCCCGACGGGGAAAGATTGGTTAAGCCTGCTGGTGAGAGCCTCACAGTACGTGGCAGAGGATGGAGCTGGGAGTGAGGTGTCCACAACGATCAGGGTGACCGAGCCCCTGTCGTTAACAATGGCTTTAAGGGAGCTGGAGAGGGAGCAATTTGTTTCACGGAGCATTGAAGCGGCCAGGTCCGGTAGGTGTACCTTTATGTCGATGGCGTCAAGGCGAGGAGACGGGGAAGAGCAAGGGGCGAAGAATCTCCTTGTAGCACTGGCAAGTGGAGAAGGAGCTCTCAGGGCACAGGCTTCCTTTATAGCAGCCACAACTTTTGTTTTCGAGGTGCTGGCAGTGGGGTTTTTCCTTCGTTGGTTGGTGTCATTCTTGGCGGCCAGAACCTCTCAGGATTCTTTGTTGAACTCGCTGGTGCCAGCAACAATTGCTGCATATGGCTGCGTGGGTTCATTGGGTGGTTGTGCAGGGGCACCTCTGGTAGAGGGGCTTGGGGGGGCCGGAGCAGGTGAGTGGTGAGAGCGAGATATTTGGGCTGGAGGAGGTGCAGCGGTCTGTGCAGCCGGGAGGTGTGCCACCATATGTGACAGGTCACATAGGCTGGACTGGATTTGGTTAAGTTGTGTGAAGAGGTCAACACCTTCAGGTAGGGAGTTGGCAATACAGGACTCAAGGTCGCTTGTCTGGAGGCAGAGCTCCTCCCTTTCCTTGCCCATGGTGGACATGGCATGGACCAGGGAGCAGAGAAGGGGGAGTAAGATGCAGTCAGTGAGGGAGATATCTCCTATCTGGCTAAGGGAGGGTACGGGTAGATGCTCGGCCATGAGAGCTGTGAGCTGCCGGGTCTTTAGCAGGAAGTGGTGGAGGTGACGGTCTTCTGGTTAGCATTCCACTACAGAAGCAGTTGTAGAGGGGAGGTCCTCCATTGGACTGAAGGAGTGGGATGAACCAGGCTGTGCTATGGTCCAGGTGCTTAGGGACGCGAAGCCTAAGCAAGGTGCGAAAGTGAGGGGATGCACAGGATCATGTACATATGCGACAAGCTGTTGTAAAATGTAGGGGCAGGAACATAGAGCGCGCAGAGGGTACCTCTCACTTCATCGTTTCTTTTTTTTCTTTTGTTTTTTCTAATTTTGGGTTCATTGTTTTAGGAACAAAAAGCCTCATGCAGCGCGAGCTATGAACAGAACAAAACCTATAAATGCAAAGGTCCGACCACCCGCTTCACCTCTTCATGGGAAAAAATCAACAACCCCGAAACCATAGAAAAAGCCCCCCTCGCCTAGCACCTAAGATACAAATACCCCTGACATGTAAGGAAACAATTCATAGAAACATACAGGAGAGAGACAGAAAACCCTTCGGCAGGCTCCCCATGACAAAAGAACGTTCGCCAAAGGCACCACTGGGGCTCTGGGGCAAGGATTGTGAGACCGGGATATAAGGAAACAACAGAAACTGTGGGCCTACTACTAAGCATTAGCGTACGGTTGCGCCGGTTAATTACATGAATCCAAGACCTTGGCGGCAGCTACGGAGGTAGTGCAATACCACGACTGGGCGTAACCAAAGAGGTCTGACAATCGGGGTGGGGAGAGAGGCAGTTGGCTGCCACCTGTCGTAGCAGTAACGGTGCAAGCGGACGAGACCAGGAGTTGGAAGGAGGAAGGATCGTGAGCAGGCTAGCCACAACCGACAAATGGGCCATAGCAAGGGCATTTGGGACGACCACGGGACCGAGGCGGAACCGAAAGGTTACTGACCGAAGCTTTGCCCATCTGAGGTACAAGCCCAGCAAGCCGAGGCCTACTTCGACCGAGAGTTCCACTCCATGATGCCGACTGTGAACCAAGTGAGAAGCTTTCTGATGGTTCAAAATGCTAAGCAAGGTGCAAAGCAAGTGCTGGGTAAGGGGGAGAACCGAACTTCATGAGCGTATCAAAGATGAACAGGAACAAGAACACCAAGGAGGGGAGCCGACAGGCCTCAGAAGAGAAGGAAAGGTGGCTTAACGTCAACACCTAGGCAGTAGTCATCGTAGGGGAGAAGAGAGGTAGGTGGAGGAAAGTGACGATGAATTCCCATAGTTTGAGATTTCAATCGCTGGAGGTGGAGGAGAGATGGTTCGTGGCCTTTCTCTTGAACGCTTTTTTTTTGTTTTTTTTTTTGTAATCCTGTGTTCATTGTTTTTAGATACAAAAAGCCTTGTGCAGTGCTAGCTATGGAGAAAACAAAACCTATAAAGCATAAAACATAAACAAAGGAAAGTCACAGCACCAAAGGTTATCCTGTATCGCGAAGGTTTCTCCTCTGCCGATCTATTGGCCACATAAAACTGAAAGTACAAACTAAAAAAACATAGTCGTATCTAACAGGAAAGGCTACATAAGTAACAGGAAAGAAAAGCCAACTGTGCTAAACCTCAGCCAGCGAAAAACACAAAAGACCGGGGGGGGCACCGCGGGGTGAGAGGGGGGTAGCGCAGGGGAAGACGGGGGAGTGGTGGGTGGGAACATCGTGGGAGGGAATCCCGTAGAGGTTATGCTGATGAAGACACCAAGCTTTTTAAGAAGGGGGAGGGAGGTCCAAATTGGGTCATGGTGACCAATGCCTGTTACGCTGTGGAGGAGGCGTAACCAGGCGTTTTGTCTAGAGGGACAGGAGAGGATGGCGTGCTCGAAGGTTTCTGGTTCCAAGGCACAGCGGGGGCAGGAGGTATCGGTGTCGGGGGACGTCCGGGTAGGGTGGGCGGCCAGGTAGCTATTTCAGGCTCTCACCTGATGGATTCGCCCAGCAACGAACTTCTTGATTCCCATGAAGGGTCTCGGATTCAGGGCGGGGGGTGGTGGTAGTACCCTGGGGTTGGGAAAAGGCAGGCCCACACATCGAGGAGGGTCTCCCTCACCCTTTTCTTCAGGGCGGAGTATGTGTTGTCCATTAGGGATTGAGGAGGGACGGCTAGGGCCTGGGAGACGAGGTAGGAGTTTATCATGGGTATCCTAGACAGCCCCTGGGTGAAGGGTATAGTCTTGTGGGCCACTGCGTCTACCGAGAGGTGGTTCCTAATCGGGGGGACGGGCTGGGGTGACTTCCAGTTCAGGAGGAGGTATACGGATTTGAGGCCCTTTGTTAGGTCACTTGAGGAGTCAAGTGCCCGATAGGCCGAGAGGGAGGGGATACAGGAGTGGAGGCGTGCCGTTGCCGGGTGCACGTTGGGCGGGGAGCCTACGACCCTAAGCGCGGCTAGTCTCTGCCGTTGGGAGACTATGAGAGGGATTGGCGTGAGGCATGACTCGACAGCGAGGATTCCGGTGCGTGTGGCAGAGAACCAGTTCGTAGTCCACCGTTGGACTTTCTGCTAAAAGGTATTGAGGCGGGCCGTGGTTGCCACACTGGGTGTGAAGTGGTCGGCCCCATAGAGTAGGATGGGGGCGACCAGGCAGGAGGCCAGCCTGTGGCATAGGTATGGGGCGAGGCCTGAACCGGGGGGGCTAAGATGTGTGATCAAGGCAAAGGCACCTTGGGTGAGGGCTAGACGATGTGAGAAATAGGGGGGGGGGGTCAGGGGCAGGGGTGAACCAGTATCCGAGGTATCGTACCGAGTCGCCGGGGTGGAACAGTTCTCCTTTGATCTGCTTGGGGGAGAGGCACTTTGGGGAGTGCCTTTGCCTTGGGGTCCGCCAGTGTATGAGCTCTATTTTAGAGACAGAAAAGGAAACCGCTATGACCTAGCCCCTTTCTGCTAGAGTCTCAAAGCGCTTTTGGAGGCGGCAGATGTTGCCACGATATGAAAGGGGGGCCACCGTGAGGGCAAGGTCGTCCACATATGAGATCATCAGACCTTGAGGAATCCTGAAGTGCAGAGGGGCCACGTAGAGGAGGAAAAGAAGAGAAGAGATTGGGGAGCCCTGAGGGGCACCGACGTGCACGGGGGCAGGGGTCCCAGGGACCCCTTGGAAGATTAGGATGCAGCTCCGCTCAGCGAGAAAGGATGAGACCTAGGAGACCAGGTATGGGGGGATCCCGCCTTTCCTTAGGATCCGGGCCAGGGTGACATTGTCGAGGTTGTCAAACGTTGCTTTGATGTCCACGAACAGTGAGGAGACCTTGAGTCTTGGTCTCTGTAGGGTTTTCACGTCATTGAAGAGGGTAAGGCACGTATCATAAGTGCTAAGCCCATGTAGGGAGCCACATTGGTTGGGGTTCAGCCGCCCGTTCGACTGGGCTACCAGGAGGAGGCGGGACACGGTTATCCTTTCCAGGATCTATGAGAAGGTGCGGATGGGGACAATTATCCTGAAGGAGGAGGGGGACTCGCTTGTAGGATGGTTTCCTAGGCTTGTCAAGTACCACGCCATTAGACCCCTTTAATGAGGCCGGGTGGTAACCTAGGCTCACCAGTGGCGAGAGCAGTTTCAGCAGGACAGAGGGGTTGATCTTGTTGACCCGCTTCTAGGTACAGTAGGGGACCCCGTCTGGTCCCAGGGCTGAGGTGTAGAAGCACTTGGAGAGAGCAGTCGCTATCTCTTCCTTAGTCAGCACGAGTACCTTTTTGTAGGGTCTAAGCCTTGGTGGGTGGGAGAACGCTTCGTTCAGGGGGAAGAAGTGGTCCAATAGGACTTCGTTCATCTGCTTGGGGGTCTCTGCACCTGGGAGGGAGGGAAAACAGGGTGGCGCACGGCCGTAGGCGAACTTCTTCGGTGTCTACAGGCTTTGGGGGGTTGCGTTCGTAGGAAGGATGACCAGTGTTTGATTTTGGCAACCTTAATCGCCTTGAAGTACCCTGCTTTGGAAATGCTAGCCACATCCCGCAGGGTAGGGGTGTTATGTTTCCTAGCCTGCCTGGAGGTGCTGTGAAACTAGCAGCGGAGGATAGTCAGGTGGGGGGACCACGAGGGTTTGGAGTGGTGGGAAGGTCCTGAGACAGGTGGATGTTCTTTCAGGAGGGCAGTGAGGCGGACCAGCGACCGAGACAGCCACATGTCCAACGCTGACAGGGAAGGGGACAAAGGTGCAGGAGGGGCCTGACAACCCGTGATGATCGGGGAGAGGGTCTCACAGTCCATGGCAGACAAGCGAGGGCGTTGGGGGTTGGGGGTCATGGTGGGGTGCGGTCAGGTTTATCGCTATCAGCACATGGTCTAAACAAGTTGAGGGGAGGGAGTCCTCCTATCCATTTACCATTGGCAGGAGGAGGGGATTGGCGAATGGAAGGTCTATGACCGAGGGTCGGGCGCTTCCAACTAGGGGGAACAAAGTATATTCCCTGGGAGGGTTGAGGAGTGCGCAGCCAGCTTCTGCTGCCTTTTCAAAGTAGCGAGTAGAGGAAACAATTTCTTACCGTGAGAAGGAGCGCAGAGGGTCCGAGATGGGGTTGTGTATGTTGAGCTCGCCAACCATGAGGAGGGGGACACCTAGATCTGGAACGAGGGTTTCCAGTAGAACCGAGTGGACCCAGTGGTTACAGGTGTTGGTGGAGTAGGGGTTGATTAGCCTGAAGGAGTACAACTCAGTGCCAAAAAGTGGCTCTTAGGAGGAGACATCCAGGCCACAGAAGTTATCCACCTCCTTGAACTTGGGTAGCACCAAAAAGCAGGAAAGAAAAGAATTATGGATGTAGGCCGCCATACCGGGCTTCCAACAGGGGGAGAGAATGACTTGAAACCATTGAAAGAGGGAAGTCGAGCCTGGCTGATAGGTGGATCCTGCAGGAGGACTATCAAGGGGTATGTAGCCACTTCCTTGAACGACTCGAATAAGGACAGAAGAACATCCCAGCTCTCAAGGCAGTTATGTTGAATGATTGCAAGACAGGTAGGAACAGGGCCGGCCGGTTGTCCGGGGAAGAGGGTTGATGATTCATTTCCGAGACCAGCCCGACTGTAGGAAGGAGCAGGGGAAGGGCTCAGGGCCTCTAGGTGGAGAGGGCCACCAAAGTCTTGGATGGTTCCAGGACACAGGGGTGGTGCTGGGGGGGGGTTTGCCTAGAGGTTACTAGGTCCACTTCATTGGGACCCGGCCTGGACAGGGGAGGAGTGGGTGCCGGGCCGCCATCGACTGCCATATTCATGGGGTCTTGACCAGGTTGGACTGGGGAGGCTGGTCGGGTAGGGATATCTGGGACAGGTCTAGTTGGACATTCCTTGAATGTGGCAGTGTGGTCGTTACAGCAGTTGCAGCAATGAGAGAGCCAGGTCGCGCAACAGGATGGGACTGGCTTATTCTTTCTGCCCTTCGGGCAGGTGGGATTCTCACATCTGTGAGCCACGCAAGAATGATGAAGCGCACAAATGGGGCACGTTCGATGGCTAGCGGGGCATCATTGGTGGGCGTGTCAGTATCTCCAGCAGTTTCTACACGGGGAGGACTTGTTGGCTAAGAAGGCAAGTTCAACCTTGCCGCTCGGTGAGAGCCAGAGGATGACGACTCCAGAGGCAAGGGCCGAAACATCGTGGGGGCCGACGGTGACAACTACAGAAGTGGCCTGCTTGGTGCCCCGCAATCTCGGCTAGGGTTTAGCTACCTGGCTGAGAGAACCAGAGTCGCTTTATCGTTGAGGATTGCCTGCCTGATATATGGGAAGAGTTCCTCATCATCTTGAGGGAGGAAACAAACTGGTAGACCGTGAATGGCTAGTTGCACGGCTGTTGGGGCGAGAACCAAGGGTCACAAGGGGGTTGTTGCCAACTGGGAATGACTGGTTGAGGGCCTTGGTGAGGGAGACAAAATATGGGGTGTATGACGCAGCAGGAGTGGCTTTGTCAGTGACTGTCAGTTTGATTGCGCCACGCGGGTTGACAGTGGCTGAGAAACCTAGAGGGAGGAGGCTGCTGGCCTTGCGAAGGATGCGTGTAGCTATGTCAGGGAAAGTTGCTGCAATGGCTAAGGCGTCTGAGTGAGGGGCTGGCGACTGGCGAGGAGCAAAAAAAAGGTTCGTTGGGCACCTGGGAGGGAGGGTGGCACCTTTTTAACAGGAGGGGGTACTGCACTCGCAACTTGTTCCGGGGAGGGTTGCTTGCAGACTTTGCTTTTGGCCTTGCCACCCGAGCCGGAGCCAGAACAGCCGGTGTGTAGGAGGGAGAGAGGTCATTGTCTGGGTGGACGTGGCCAGGCGTGAAGGACGCGACATCGTACGCGCTCCTTCGGTATTCTCCGGCTTCGTAGGAGTGGTGGAACAGCCTGGCATATTTCTCGGTGTCACTGAAAGCGTTGCCAAGCTTCATATTGTAAAAAGGTATCAGGTATTTAGGGTCTTCAGCGGAAGTCGAGGTCGATGTGGGTGGTACTCGGGCCCGTTCTTTCCCCTTCCTAGACGGCGCTGGGCCTGGGGCAGGGGGGGGAGGGTGGGCATTGTGTGTGGGGGCCGGCGCTTCAGGGAGGACAGGGATGGGTGCTGACAGCCAATCTGACAGGTCGCGGATTGATGCCTGGAGATGAGCCAGCACTTGGGGAGGGTGTTGGTCGTTAGTCAGGAGTAGGTTCGCAAGTTGCGAGGAGACCTCAGCGAGCTCCTGCCTGAGGGCATTGTTTTCCTCTGAGATGGTTGTGACCATCTGAGTTTCTCTGCTTAGCTCGTATGAGATTGTGACCAGACATTTGACAGGCTGGGCTAGGAGGGTGATGACACTGGACTCGGAGGGGATGGTGCTGGACAATGTTTCTGCACAGAAATCCGGGAGGTCTCATGGGTTGAGCCGAAGGGCGGTCCTTGCCTGGGCATGTTGTGCTGCCATGAAGGCCAGGGGATAGATGGTCATAGGGATTCCAGACCGTGAGGGGAGGGGGGAGTCAAGGGCTAACATCCTGCCGAAGGCAGGGTTCCCTGGAGGGAGCTGGTAGGGATCCGCCATGATGGCGAGCGAGCTGGAATAAGTGGGTGAGGGGTCTGTGCCAGAAGCAAAGCGGTGTAGGGTGCGGCAGTATGTAGAATATTGGAGGTGGGAAGTACATTGCGAGAAGCTTGGCCTTTCTCATCATTGTTCTTTTTTTAATTTTTAATTTTTATATCATGTATTCATTATTTATTGTACAAGAACTGACATGCAGCGCTAGCTATAGTGTAAAGAAAACCTTAAATCCAAGAACCGCCTACTTCACCTCTTCATGGGAAAAATCAAACACCCCGAATCCATAGGAAAAATCCCCCTCGCCTAGCACCTAAGATAATATACCCCAGACACGTAAGGAAACAATTGATAGAGACGTACAGGACAGAGACCCAAACCCTTCCGCAGGCTCCCCTAAGGCAAACGAAATGATTGCTTCACGAAGGCCCGATAGGGCCCGAGGGGCAGCATACTGTGATGGCGTAATGAGGGAAAATCTGGAACAATCCTATTGTTGAGCAGGTATGCAACAGGCAACGACAGTCGTCTCCTGCGTAAGCGAGTCTCGCTTTTCTGCACCAAGGTGTGGGGAAGTACTATCTCTTTAGATAGTACGGAACTGGCTTGCTTGTCTTGCGTGATCAGCGGAAGGATACTATCTCCTCAGATAGTAAGATGGGTGGATTGTTGTGCTTGATAGAACTATTACAATAGTCCTATGTTTGGGGGGCCTGTCGAGACTATCGCAATAGTCTCCGGGTTCTTAGAGCATAGGCTCTCGTAGAGGAGGAGTGTATGTAAAGAGAGTAAAGCGTAATTGTATTGCAATATCTTAAGTATAGAAAAGTACTTAGATGGTTGCGTGAAGATCCTACCTCTTGGTCGGTTTTTTGTATTTTTTTTTTCAAAATCATGTATTCATTGTTAAGGTACAAGAACTCGCATGCATCGTGAGAGATGGCGTAAAGAAAACCTTAATTCCAACAACCGCCCGCTTCACCTCTTCATGGGAAAAATCAAACACCCCGAATCCATAGGAAAAATCCCCCTCGCCTAGCACCTAAGACAATAATACCTCAGACACGTAAGGAAACAATTCATAGAAACGTACAGGAGAGAGACCCAAACCCTTCAGCAGGCTCCCCTAAAACAAAAGAAAGGATTTGCTCACGAAGGCCCGATAGGGCCCGGGGGGGAGGATGTGTGATCGCCGTTACGAGAGAAAACCACTGAAATTGTGGGCCGACATTGTAACCATAAACGTACGGTTAGGCCGGTAATTACATCGATCCAAGGCATTGGACACCAGGCAGGGAGATAGTGCAATACCACGACTGGGCGTAACCGAGGAGTGGACAAACGATCGGGAAGGATGAGGAGGCAGTAAGGTGCCAGCTGCTGTAGCAGTAACGGTGCAAGCGGACAGAACCGGGAGGTGGGAGAGGGAAGGATCGCGAACAGGCTAGCCACAACCGACAAACGGGCCATAGCAAGGGCTTTTGGGACGACGACAAAACCGAGGCGAGACCGAGATGTTACTAACTGAGGCTTTCCCCATCAGAGGTACAAGCCCAGCAAGCCTTTGGCCTACTTCGACCGAGAGTCCGACACTGTAACGCCGACCGTGAACGAAAATAGAAGCTTTACGACCGTGCAAAATGCTAAGCGAGGTGCAATGCAAGTGCGGGGTAAGGGGGAGAACCGAACATCATGAGCAAGTCAACGACGAACGAGCACGAGAATCCCAACGAGGGGAGGCCAACCGGCCTTAGAAGAGGAGGAAAGATGGCTTAACGTCAACTCCTAGGCAGTAGCCATCGTGGGAGAAGAGAGGTGGGTGGGGAAATGTGACGCTGATTTCTCGTGGTATTGAGATTTCAATCGCCGGAGGTGGAGGAGAGATGGTTCATGGCCTACCTCTTGGTCGGATCCAAGCTCCTTTTATAGGCATCTTCCCACAACCCTAACCTTGTTGACTCATCACCTTCGCGTAACATAGCCCCATGACTCATAATGAGTCATAGTGCGAAATCCCTCAGTTAACTCGTACGAGTTAACTGCGCACATCCCTTTTCATCGATCCAAACCCATAAATCCGATCATGCGCTCAAATGAGCCATATGCGTGAAACCCATGACTCGTAATATGAGTCATGTGCAAAATCATTACATCGTATGACATCACGATTGTGACGTCATGAACCCATTAACCAATTATAATCAACCTATGACTCGCAAGCGCGCAGTCATGTGAAATCTGCCTTGCTTAGTCACAATTTGTGACATTAGCTCCCATCTCCCCCTAGCATTGGTCTCTCGATACTAATTGCCCCAGTCGAGCAACCTCCGCCCAGCTCTTCTCAACTCCTTTCGAAGCCCCTTATTCCTGTGCTCGAGCTCCTGGTTTCCTTTCCTCCCCTCGTCCACTTCCCTTTTCAACCTCTCCAGGCTGAATGCCGATCCGGCCACCGTTATGCAAAGTCCTTGGACGTCCTCTTGGAGTCGCTCTATCTTGACCTGTTGGTCTGCGATCTTCCTTCGGTAGTCGTCCTCGTTTTTTAGGGATTGCTCCCTCCCGTTTAACAGTTCCTGGATCTGCCTGTGTAAGGCCTCGTGATCTGGTTGTGTTTTTTCGCTCCCCTCTCTCTCCTGTCGTGTTCCGACGCCGGGTTTCCTTCCGACGTGGAATTTTGGGTCCCTGTGGTACCGGTGCCAGTGCGAGAGGTCTTTCTTCGTCCCATCTTTTGGTGGGTAGTATCCTGCGTCCACCTTGTATCGGACGTGTACTGGGCACTTGTCGTTGTAGCATTCCTTCCAGTTTCTGGTTGAATGCTTCTTTTTTCGTTGATGGTTTTTTGATATTTGGACCGTTTGGTCCTCTTCCGGAGCTTGTGCCTTCGTTTCGTATGGCTGGTTCCAGCCGGATTGCGTAGAATTGGATTTCTTGGGGTACCATCCTCGTGCCCCTTTCTCGCTGTCGTATACCCAGCAGTTGTCGTTGTAGCACCCCGTCCAGTGGAGTGCAACGTGTTCTTTTTGCTTTCGTTCCGCTTCCTCCCAGGCTGAAGGTGAGCGGTATGGCGGGCTTGTCGGCGTCATTTCTGGCAAGCCTATCGTTGTTCCCCAATTCTCCTGAGGGGTTGGCGTCTTTGTTGGTTGAGGAGGTATTGCTTCCTGGTCCGGTGCTTGCGAGACGGAGACTAGTATGTCTCCGTTGCCCTGTTCCTCGAGCATTATCGAGGTGCGGCTTATCGGGGTAGCGGGAGTGGCAGTTCTGCTTTGCGAGGTTTGCATTTTGGAAGTTATTGGCCGGGTACCAGGTTTTGTCGTGTTCGGGTGAGTATCCTGTCCACTTAGCTCTGTATTGGAGCTTGTTGTAATGAAGACGCGAGTCGATGATTTCTTCGAGTTCGTATTCTGGTTCTCCTTCAATGAGGATAGGAGGAGGAGGTTCCGATCCTTGTGAAGGAAGCTTGTTATCGTTATAAAGCTCGAGAAGAGAGATGTGGAATGTGTTGTATATTCTCATTGAGGCCGGGAGGTCCAGCTTATAAGTGCTGGTTCCTATTCTGGCCAAGATTTTGAATGGTCCAATTTTCTTGTAATCGAGCTTTTTGCATGGTCTGGTGGTCCTGATATTCCTTGGTAGTAACCACACCATGTCTCCTGATTGTAAGTTAGGATTGGGTTTTCGCTGTCCATCGTAGTATTCCTTGTCTCAAATTTGGGCTTCCTCACTTCTGCTTGTCGTGTGTCATGCAATTGACTCATATGTTCTGGTGATGTCATTTTTCCTTAGATCAGGTGCCCTATGGCCTGATATTCTGGGTTCGTTCCGTAATTTGCGAAGAAAGGTGTGTGCTTGGTGCTTTCTTGATATCCATTGTTGTAGGCGAATTCTGTCATAGGCAGGAGCTCTTTCCAGTCGTCCTGCCAATAGTTGACGTAGGCGCGGAGGTATTGCTCCAAGGTGGAATTCGTCCGTTCTGTTTGGCCGTCTGTTTGTGGGTGGAAGGCCGTGCTCAGCCTTCTTTCTATTCCTAGTTTCTTCGTAGTCTCCTTCTATAAGTCCGATGTGAATATCGATCCTCGATCCGTGATAATGTCTCGCGGTAGCCCACGCAGCCTGAATATTTCCCTTATGAAAGTCTCTTGGAACTGCCGCGCGTCCATGTTCTTCGTGCATGGTATAAAATGAGCCATTGTTGTAAGTCTATCGATAACGATAAGGATAGCATCCGCTCCTTCCGATCGTGGTAAGTCTGTGATGAAATCCATCAATATTGACTTCCACGGCCGATCGGGGGCCTCGTTAGGCTTCATCAGCCCATAAGGTGCGTGTCGTACGACTTTTGTTGGTTGACAAATATCGCCGCTCTTGACCTATTGCTTGATTGTTTCTCGCATCTTCGGCCAATAGTATTTTCTTTGGACTAGTTCCGTAGTTTTAGCCGTTCCTCCATGGCCGGCCTGAAGAATGTCGTGGTGTCGTCGTATAAGATTGGTTCTTATTCCTTCGTTGTTAGGAATCCAAATCTTTCCCTGGTGCCATAGGTATCCGTCCTTGCACTGGCACAATCCTAAGGCTACCCCTTTCATTTCTTTGTTTCCCCTGTCCAGCGCTTCCTTTATGGTTTGGATTTCTTTATCTTTGGCCGATCCGTTGCTGATTTCTTCTTCGTTGTTAGTTTCGAATGTTATCATTTCCATTTCTTGCATTCTGGTATCCAAGTATTTCTCCTTTAGCAATAGAATTCATTCTTTTTGTGTGAGCCTCTGGTCTCTTTCCTGGGGCATGTCTGCCTTTCGTCTGGTCAAGGCATCTGGTTGGCCTCCTTCCTTTCTGGGTCTGAATTCGATTTTGAAGTCGAAGCCGGTTAAGACTTCGCTCCATCGTATTTGTCGGTCGGTCAGTTCCTTTGTTGGCGTAAACCTTATTAGGTTTTTGTGTCTGTTAGGACCTTGAAGTGCGGCCCACTTCCTCCGAGGTATCGCCTCCATTCCTTGAGTACTTGGACTATGGCTAATAGTTCTTTGTTGTGTATGTTGTAGTTGCATACGGCCGGCGCCATAGTTTTCGACCGATAGGCTATCGGCCTCCATTTTCCGTCTTGGTCATATTGAGATAATATGCCTGAGCAGACATATTTCGAGGCGTCGGTTTCGACCAGGAGTGGTCTTCCTGGTTTGAAGTATGTCAACACTGGGTTTGAGCATAGCTTTTGTTGCAACTCATCAAATGCTGCTTGTTCCTTGTCTCCCCATTCCCATTTGACGTCTTTCTTGGTTCGGTCGTATAGGGGTTTGGCCGTCCTGCTGAACCCTTCGATAAATCGTCGGTAGAAGTTGCAGAATCCCATGAATTCTTGGATTCCTTTCTTGTTGGTAGGTGGTTTCCTGTCCCATATAGCTGCGGTTTTGACTGGGTGGACCTTGACTCCCTCGTTGTTTATGATGAATCCCAGGTATTCTGTTTCCCTTTGGTGAAACTCGCATTTTGAGGGTTTGAGTTTCATCCCTTGCTTTCGTATGGCGCGGATTATGGCTGCCACGTCTTTTTGGTGATGTTCCAGACTGTCCGAGTATATGAGGACATCATCCAGATATACTATGCTGCATATGTCAATATATGACTGCAGGGTCCTGTTGATCCATCTTTGGAAGGCCGCTGGTGCGTTGGTTAGCCCAAAGGGCATAACCCAGTATTCGTACGTGCCGTATTTCGTGGTGAAGGTTGTTTTCCACTCGTCTCCTTCCTTGATTCTGACGTTGTGATAGGCATCCTTGATGTCTAACTTTGTGTAATATTTGGCCGTTCGTAGCCTGTCCAAGGCTTCCCCTATTAGCGGTAGAGGATATCGGTCTTTTTTGGTGACGTGGTTGAGTGCTCGATAGTCCACACATAGTCGGAGTTTCCCATCCTTTTTCTTGACGAACATGATAGGAGACCCTCCATCGGAGTAGGTTTCTCTTATCCATCTTCGTTCTTCATTTTGCTTGATGTAATTCCAGAGTTCTTCCAGCTCGTCCTGGGAGAGTGCGTAAATCTTTTTGCCTGGCAGTCCTTGCCCTTCCTCAAGTTTGATGTCCAGGTCTACTCCTGGTCTGTGAGGTGGTAGCTCTGTTTTTTCTTCTTCTTCGAATACGTCCAAGTATCAGTGATATTCTGGAGGCACCATTTGCTCAAGTTTCCTTTGCTTTTGGTACTTTCCGCTTTTAATCCCTAGTTCGGTGCTAATGTTGACCGATTCTAGGCTTATTCGTCCTTCCTTTTTGTTGTATTTGAGGATCCCCGTGGTCGTGTCGGGTGGTCGGTAGAACTTTCCAAAAGCTCGTGCGCTGATCTCGCAGATCTGTGTTTTGGAAGTTTCCGTACTTCCAAATCCTTGTTGACCTCGATAGGTTTCTTCCAGCTTAGGGACTTGGTAACAGTCGCTTTCGACTATTTTCTCCGTGATGAGCTGCGCGATTTGATCGCCTTTCTGGATCTGGTAGTCCTGGTCGCTCATATTGGCTAATACCACTTTGATTTGGCCGGTATAGTCGGAGTCGATCACACGCGCATTGACAGCAATCTGATGTTTAACTGCCATGCCGCTTAGTGGTGCTATCCGTCCATACGTTCCTTTTGGCGGTGTAATTGATATTCCAGTTGGGACAACATCTTGTCCTCGGGCGGGAATTGTCCTTTCTTCGTTTGCGTACAGGTCGTGTCCTGCAGCCTTTGCCAATCCTCGAGTCAGTAATCTTGCTTGAGGGTCAAGTAACCTAAGTTGGATCCTCTGATCTTTCTTGCTTCGAGTCATGCCGAACTCGACTTTCAAGTTCTCTTCTCGCGCCTCGTCTTCAGGTATTGCGTATACCGTGGGTGATTCTTTTAAACACCATGTCGTACACCGTTCGCTTTCGCAGGTGATCCTTCCTTGGCCCCAGTTGATTCGGGGACTGTGTTGCTTTAATCATGGCATTCCGAGGATGACCTCATGGTTGCGTAGTTTAGCTACTTGGAAGGTCGCCAATTCCCTATGGCTACCAATGTCCATAGGTACTCTCGCTGTATGAGTAATTGGTCCCATAGCGCTGGGTTGACCGTCTGCCAGGTAAACCTCTCTTGTCGTCTTTGCTTGTGTAGTTCTTATATTATATTTGCTGCAGAACCCTTTGTCGATGAAATCCTGGGTTTCGCCCGAGTCGATCATCGCATTGATCGTAACTTGTCTTTTCGTGCCCTGTAGTCGTATCTGGACCATAATATAGTCGTTCTCGTTGTCCAATGTTTCCGTGTTGTTCAGTGCCGGGTATAGGTTCCTCATCTCAATGGGCTTAGGTTTGGTCTTGTCCCTCAGACCATTGCTTACTGGGGACTTTTGTCGTTTCTAGACTTTTCTTCGGCTTCTCTTTCGACCTGCATTTCTCGTGCCTTTGCTGGTATCCTCCATTGTTTCTTGTTGTCGGTCTTCGGTTCCCAGGTCGTTCCTTCTTTACTGTTCGCTTGGCTCTGGCATGCCGCGGCTCTGTGTCCTGGTTTGGCACATCTGAGGCATAGATTTGCCCTTATTCTTTGTTGGTAATCTTTGGCTGGGATGTTGAATCCTGGTCTTCTTCGGGTAGCTTCTAATTCCATTGGATCGCCTTGATTTGCTCTAATCGGGGTGGGTCTGAATGTTCCATTGACGTTTTGTGGTGTTGTGTCGAACTTCCCCATTGGTCTTCCTTTTCGAATGGGGTCCACCATGCTGTGTTTGTTCTTCTTCGCAATCGCCCATCTGGTGATTTGCAGGGTTGTGTTGAGATTGTCTGTTTCGCCTGCCTCCCCGGCATCTTGTACTGTCTTTGACATTCCTCCTAGTAGGAGTCTGGTCAAGGTTCCTTCGTCGTACTCGGTCTCCGCCGCTATCATTCTGAATTCGTTGGCATATTCGGTCATCGTTCTTCCGCTTTGGGTAACGCCCGTGATCTTGTTTCGGGCTGTTTCCTTGGCATCCACGTCTTCGAAATGTAGTTTGAGGGTTTCCACGAATTGCCCCCATGTCTCCCAGTTCTCTTCGAGGCTTCCTTCGACGTAGGGAACCAGCCATTGTCTGGCCGCTCCCCTTAGGAGTGATTTGGCGTAGATTATCTTTTTGTGATGTTGATCTTCGTTGCATCCTAAGGCGTCGAAGTAGATTCCTAGCTGAACCAGGAATATTCTCAATTTCGTTCTTTCTCCCTCGAAGTGGGATGGCTGTTGGACTCTAGGGCTTTGTTCTGTTCGTGTGGCTATCTGAGTAACTAATTCCGCAAGTTGATCGCCTGTCAACCCGACTAGCGGGTTTGGTGCTTGCGCCGGTGCTGGTCCTGGAACAGTACTCACCCTTCATGCTCTTGGGGTAGTTGGTGAGAGTGTTCCTTCTGGCGATTCTTCTTCTGGTATAACCGGACTTGCTATTCTTTGAGATTCCTTGTGGGAGAGTGCGGTGTGGAGTGCTTCTTCTAGTGCTGATTCTAGGTCGAGTAATCCTTCGTCTGGTGGGTCAAGTTCGATTGGTGATGCTAATCTTTGTGTTGGTAACTCGTCCGCTAAAGGATCGATATCCGTGCTGTCGTTGGGTGTTGCGAAGTGACGCAACCAAATGTAACAATCCTATTGTTGAGCAGGTATGCAACAGGCAAGGACAGTCGTCTCCTGCATAAGCGAGTGTCGTTGTTCTGCCCCAAGGCGTGGGGAAGTACTATCTCTTTAGATAGTACGGAACTGGCTTGCTTGTCTTGAGTGATCCGCCGAAGGATACTATCTCCTCAGATAGTAAGATGGGTAGATTTTCGTGCTTGATAGAACTATCACAATAGTACTATGTGCGGGCGGCCTGTCGAGACTATCGCAATAGTCTCCGGGTTCTTAGAGCGTAGGCTCTCGTAGAGGAGGAGTGTATGTAAAGAGAGTAAAGCGTAATCGTATTGCAATATCTTAAGTATAGAAAAGTACTTAGATGGTTGCGTGAAGATCCTACCTCTTGGTCGTTTTTTTCTTTTTTTCTTTTTTTCTTTTTTTTTTTGAATCATGTGTCGTTCGTTTCTAGGTACAAAAAGCCTTATGCAGCGCGAGCTATGAAGAGAAAAAAACCTATAAATGCAAACCCACCGCCCGCTTCACCTCTTCATGGGAATATCAAACACCCCGAGTCTATAGGAAAAGTCCCCCCCGCCTAGCACCTAAGATAATATACCCCAGACACGTAAGGAAACAATACATATAAATGTACAGGTAGAAAGACCCAAACCCTTCAGCAGGCTCCACAAAAGAAAAGAAAGCGCCTGTTCGAAGACCAGAAACGCTGGCCTGAGCGGGGTGGATAGGTGATTGGCGACATAGGAAAACTCCAGTAGAGGGCCCACCGAAACCATGTTGTACAGTCAGGCAGGTCATTACATCGATCCAAGGTGATGGACAATATCCACGGAGGCAGTGCTATATGACGACTAGGCGTAACCGAGGAGGGCGGACCAATCGGAAGGGTAGATGGCGAGCGGAGCCACAGGGCAGAGGGGATGCCAGCCACCGACGATTAGCAGTAGGGTGTCAGCCAATGAGTAGCAGTAGGGTGCCAGCCGGTGATTAGGAGTAGGGTGCCAGCCGGTGATGAGCAGTAGGGTGCCAGCCGGGGAGAGGATGGTAGCAGTACGGTGCAAGCGGACAGAACCGGCAGGAGGAGAGAGGAAGGATCGCGAACAAGCTAGCCGCAGCCGACAATTAGGCCAGAGCAAGGGCCTTTGGGACAACGACGAATCCGAGCGAGACCGTGATGTTACTAACCGAGGCTTTCCCCATCAGAGGCACAAGCCCAGCAAGTCAAGGCCTACTTCGACCGAGAGTCCGGCACCGTGACGCTGACCGTTAACGAAGCCAGAAGCTTTCCCACCATGCAAAATGCTAAGCGAGGTGCAAAGCAAGTGCGAGGTAAGGGGGAGAACAGAACATCATGAGCGGGAGTCAACGAAGAACGAGAACGAGAAACCCAAGGAGGTGAGGCCGTGAGGCCACACGAGAGGAGGGGAGATGGCTTAACGTCAACTCCTAGGCAGTAGCCATCGTGGGAGAAGAGAGGTGGGTGAGGGGAAGTCGTGATGACTTCTCGTGGTGTTGAGATTTCTATCGCTGGAGGTGTTGTTGCAATGGTTCGTGTCCTACCTCTTGGTCTGTTTTTCTCTTTTTTTTTTTTTTTAATTCCCTTTTCTTATTTGTTTAAGGTACAATGGTCACGTCAGCGCTAGCTATGTAGACAAAAAACCTCCAACTACAGTCCATCCCGCTTCTCCTGGCTAAAACCCTCTGACCCTGCCCAACCCGTTAACCACTTTGAGTAGCGGTGGAAGCAACGCTCGGTACTATGGGTAGAAACTACAAGGAAACCACAGGCCTGAATCCAACGAACCAATAACCTCCACAGACGTGCAACCCAAAGCTAGAAACCCCTGACAGTGAACTAACAAGCTCGCAAACCAAGGAAAACCTCAAGCCCATCTAGAAAGGAAATACACCTAAGCCCAAACCTGTAGTCAACCCACCCTTAGCCCACGACGAGTCCAATTCCTTCGAAAGGGTGAGAGACCCAGGAGCCAGCAGGACAAAGACATAGCACAGCACCACACACGAGAGGTAAATGTCCCTGGGCCGTATACGACCAGGAAGCCGAGGCAAGTGCAATCCCCAGAGGGAGATCGGTAACCGAGCCAGCACTTATGAGAGTGTCTGGCAGGACGTAGTTGATCCCCGAGTCCACCGGAAAGACGGCGGGAGGTGTTGCATGTCCCCGAGAGGACAGAGGCGGAAGGCATGAAACCCCTATGGACAAGCAGAGACAACCGCGCACGCAGCCACGATCATCAAGCCAGGCAATCAGCAGGACACAGCGGCCAAGAGGGAGGGCGGCAGGAGGTGTAGCCGCAGTATTGAAGCAGTCGGGTGCTAGCCGACGTAACCGAGAGGTGGAAGGGGGGAAGGGAGGGTAACAACGAGAAGTGCGGAAGCGACTGACCGAAACGAGATCACGATTTTTCGATTGCCGAACGTACCGAAACATTTCGCAGGAGGAGGTGCAATACCAGGGAGCAGTACCACCTGGGCAACTACTTCATCAATAACCCAAGACTAGCAGCCGTGTGCTGACGAGTTGCGACCGTACCCAACCGTTGCAAATGCTAAGCGAGAGGCGACAAAGCAAGTGCGCGGAAGAGGATCAGGAGAGTAACTGTGACCCCCTAGACAAAGGCTGCCCATAGCCAGTGCCATCCGAAGGGGCCAGAGGGGAGGGGCGGATGGGAGGAGCTTCACCCTTCTAGGCAGCGAGGCCATCAGAAAAGGGGAGAGGGATGCCACCCGACGATGATTTCACATGGTGTTGAGATTTCAATCGTCGGAGGTGGAGGAGAGATGGTTCATGCCTACCTCTTGGTCGGATCCAAGCTCCTTTTATAGGCATCTTCCCACAACCCTAACCTTGTTGACTCATTACCTTCGCATAACATCGCCCATGACTCATAATGAGTCATAGGGCGAAATCCCTCAGTTAACTCGTACGAGTTAACTGCGCACATCCCTTTTCATCGATCCAAACCCATAAATCCGATCATGCGCTCAAATGAGCCACATGCCTGAAACCCATGACTCGTAATATGAGCTATGTGTGAAATCATTACATCGTATGACGTCACGATCGTGACGTCATGAACCCATTAACCAATCATAATGAACCTATGACTCGCAAGTGTGCAGTCATGTGAAATCTGCCTTGCTTAGTCACAATTTGTGACAAAATCAGTGGACTTGTGGGCCGACATTTGTAACCATAAACATACGGTCGCGCCGGTAATTACATTGATCTAAGGCGTTGGACACCAGGCAGGGAGGTAGTTGAATACCACGACTAGGGGTAGCTGACGAGGAGTTTGACACCTGGGGGGGGATGACTAGGCAGTAAGGGGCCAGCTTCAGTAGCTGTAATGGTGCAAGCAGACAGAACCGGGAGGTGGATGAGGGAAGGATCGCAAACGGGCTAGCCACAACCGACAAACAGGCCATAGCACGGGCCTTTGGGACGACGACAAAACCGAGGCAGGACCGAGATGGTACTAACCGAGGCTTTCGCCATCACTGGTACAAGACCAGCAAGCCGAGGCCTTCTCTGGACCGAGAGTCCCACACCGTAACTCCGACCGTGAACGAAGCGAGAAGCTTTCGGTCAGTGCAAAATGCGAAGCGAGGTGTAAGGCAAGTGCGGGGTAAAGGGGAGAACTGAACATCATGAGCGAGTCAACGACGAACGAGAACGAGAGCCCCAAGGAGGAGAGGCCGACAGGCCACAGAGGAGGACAGCAGATGGCTTAAAGTTAACTCCTGGGTCTCACGGGCCCCTGATGAGATCCGTGTTGGGATAACTTTGGTGTTCTTTCTTTTGTTACATGGTTGCTATGAGGGATTTCCTTTGTAAGGTTTACGACAAATGGTAGTGTTCCCTTGGTTACGCGGATATGCGACTCATACTGGGGTATGAGTCGGGCGGCAAAGGTTGTGCTAGGATTTCCTTGATTCTTTACACTACCTGGTATTTCTTTCACGACTCTTGTACTTCAGAATATAACGACTTCTATTCTGATATCCAAGTTCCACGCCAAGAACCCACGAACCCTGACCCTGATCTATCATTACACGATCAGCCTTGACCTGAGATTGTCATCTCCGAACCCTCACGCTAAACGAGTGTTATCGTTTAGGACCTTCCTGTCCTTGTGTACCTTGGATTAACGTCCAGTGCCAAGACCCCGTTACACAAGGTAGCGTCTAACGAGGATCCAACCCACACAACACCATATCTCGACGTGTCGAACTTCCGACGGCTGCGTTCACTCCGTTGACCGAATTGTCAGCTGTTACGAAGGATGAGTTTGATCAACTACCCGAAGAGCGAATTAGACAACAGCTCCGCACTGCGCGCGATCTTGCCACTTGACTCAATGGGCTCTCGGCACTCCCTTCCATTTCCCGACAAGGCACCTGTGCACCCCTCGAACAACAGCCTCGCATCCAGCAGCTTCAACAACGCGTTCAAAACCTAACCAACGAAAGGGAAGCGCTTGCTGAAGAAAGGGAAGCGCTTGCTCAAGAACGAGATGCACATACCAAAGAACGCGATACGTTACTTACTGAGGGACAAGGACTGGATGCAAGGTACAGAGCCATCGAGACTGACCTAGAGCGCGACAGAGCCACCATAGTTACCCTTAACACCGCGTTGACCAACACGAACACTGCTCTGGCAACTGCAACTGCTGCACTTGCAAACGCAGGGGGACTTGCTCCGCCAGCAGGCGAACGACCCCCTAAGCGAGAATCAATCCCAAAGCCTCAAGAATTCGACGGATCCCAAGGCCAACTTCCCCCGTTCATCGCACAATTATGTACCAAGTTCCTCGGAGATGCCCACAAGTTTGAAGATGTCCAACATCGGTTGGCATATGCTGTTGGGTTCCTGAAAGTGAAAGGTTACGAACAAATCCTTCCACTTATTGATGAAGGAAACATTAATATAGGAAGTGTGGAAGCCCTGATCACCCTACTCGAAAACGCCTTCGGCGATCCTGATAGGGTCCGGACCGCCCCACGGAATCTACAAAGTCTAGGTCAAAAGAACCGTAACTTCTCTGACTACTTTGCAGATTTCCAATGATCTGCTGCCGATGTATCTTGGAATGATGCTGCTAAGCGAACCTCATTATACAAGGGATTGAGCGCCGAACTCAAGGACGCTCTAGTAACCCTGGACACCCCCGACGAACTTGACCTATATATCATATTGCTCAAACGTGTGGATAACAAGATCTGTGCCCGTGCAGCGGAACATAAGAGGTCATCTTCTACCTGGAGATCACCGACCACGACCACGACAATGACACCAAAACTGGCTGCCCCTCCTACGACTACCACCACCGCGACAGGTACTCAAGCGGGCCACATGGACCTTTCGGCTGGACAACGCCCTCTGTCACAAGCGCAACATGAAGATCGCATGCGACGAGGCCAATGCTTCTACTGTAGGAGAGCAAACCACCTGGCTCGACCATCTCCAAACAGACAAAGTCACCTCAGAGCCAACACTGCTGCCATTCGGGCACCTCCACCAGTGGTTCCTGAAGATTCTCGTCCCGAGTCTGAACACTCGGAAAACTAACTGTCCCATGTACAGTCCATGGCACTGTCATAGGACAAGAATCGCCTTCTTCGTTACTTTCTTTATCCGGTTTCTCTCTTGACGACATGGAGAATGGGGTTGAAGCTAATCATCTGGTAATGGCATGTACGATTGTTGACAACCATAACGAGATTAGATCCCATGCTCTCATAGACTCAGGAGCAACTAGATATGCATTCATCGACAAGGCTTTCGCCAAGCGCCATAACTTTCCTTTGTTTGAACTTAAAGAACCACGACCTTTGACGGTGAGCGATGGACGGCCTGTGAGTTCCGGAGCGATTACTCACATTACCAAGATCGGGTTGTCGATTAACAACCACCATGAAATAATTCCTGCTTTTGTTACCACGCTTGGGGGATACCATGTAACACTTGGTATACCCTGGTTAAAACACCACGATGTCAAGTTTGACTTCGCTTCTAACTCCCTCACTTTAGAATCTGAATATTGTTTGAAGAACTGTGTTAACGACATTACAATGGCCTATGGAATTGAGGAAGAGTTACCACATTTCCTACGGGCTTATGCTGCACAATGTGCTCTTGGACATAAGGTCCTCGACAAGAACGAAGTACTTCAGATACTTCCCAAACAATACCACGAATTCCTTCCATTATTCCTCGAGAAAACAGAAAATCAACTAATACCTCACGGAAGGTTTGATCACGAGATACCACTGCGCCCGGGATTTGTCCCTCCTTTTGGACCAATATACGGTTTTAGTCCCCCTGAGTTATCAGGCTTATACGAATGGGTAGACGAAAATCTGGACAAGAAATTCATCCGCAAATCATCCTCCCCTGCTGCTTCTCCGATTTTGTTTGTTAAGAAAAAGGAAGGTTCTCTACGCTTATGTGTTGACTATAGAGGACTTAATGAGGGAACAATCAAAAATCGTTACCCTTTGACCTAGGTCAAAGAAACCTTTATGCAACTTTCACGAGCAAAGATATTCACTAAACTGGATATCCGCGGAGCCTACAACTTAATCCGGATAAGTGCAGGTGAAGAGTGGAAAGCAGCTTTTCGTACCCGCCATGCGCTTTTTGAATCCCTCGTCTTGCCCTTTGGGCTTAGCAATGCCCCTGCTACCTTTCAAGCCTACATTCATGATGCGCTACCCCCATTTCTGGATAGGTTTTGTACAGCATACCTTGACGATACCTTGATATACTCTGAGAACGAGGAACAACATATCAAACACGTCAAACAAATCCTGGAAGCATTAACGAAAGCTGGACTCCAGGTAAAACCTCAGAAATGCGAATTCCACAACAACAATGTTGAGTATGTTGGTTTCATCATCACAACCGAAGGCCTACGAATGGATCCTGCAAAGATCACCACAATCATTGAGTGGCCCATTCCTAAGAAATTACGCGATGTCCGCTCCTTCTTAGGATTTGGAAACTTCTACAGACGCTTTATCCAAGACTATTCTCATCTGGCCTGGCCACTAACCCAGCTAACCAAAACGGGTACACGATTTGTATGGTCGGATCCTTGTCAAGCCGCATTCGAAAGATAGAAGGAAGCCTTTACAACGGCCCCCATCCTGATCCACTTTGATTTTGATAAGGAGATAGTAGTAGAAACCGATCCTTCCGACATCGCCTCTGCCGGTATACTATCCCAACATGGATCTGACGGGCTTTTGTATGCCATCGCCCTCTTCTCAAAGAAACACACACCAGCCGAATGCAACCACGACATTTACGACAAAGAGTTGATGGCCGTGGTATGGGCTTTTGAAGAATGGAGGGCTTATCTAGTTGGAAGACCTGTTACTGTATGGTCGGATCATTAGAACCTGCGATACTTTACCACCAAAAGATTACTCAATCAACGACAAGCCCAATGGTCAGAATTCCTGTCACAATTCAACTATACGATTGAATTTGTACCTGGTAAAGCACATGGGAAGGCGGATGCATTGACAAGGATGGCCGGAGAAACAGAGGAAGAGGTATTGGAGGACGAAACGCATAGCACACAAGTGGTTCTCAAGTCCCAGTCTCTGGGTTTGTTGGCGGATATTCCGCTTCCCTTTGGAGTGTCCTCTTTGAATGAACTGTGGACGGAAGCCTATCAAGCTGACCCCCTGCCAAACCAGATACTCACGATGCTTGAACACAGGGTACGACATAGCGGCCTGATATCCCTAGCCGAATGTACCAAGGATCGTAATCGACTGCAGTATCGAGACCGTCTTTATGTTCCCGCTCACGAACCTTTGAAACTGGCTATCATTCGGGAGAATCACGACGCCCCTGCTGCTGGTCACCCCGGCAGATCCAAAAGAGATGAGCTAATTACGCGACGATACCATTGGCCGAGTATGCGAAAAGAGATCGCACGATACGTAGCCAATTGTCATATCTGTCAACAAAGTTGAACGACTCGTCACGCTCTATTTGCTATCTTTCGACCTCTCTCTATTCCATATCGACCATGGCAAGATATATCAATGGACTTTGTTACCGGCCTGCCTTGGAGTAACGGTAATGATGCGATTTGGGTGGTGGTAGACCGGCTAACCAAGATGCGTCATCTTGTCCCTTGTCGTACCACTATTGATGCACCCTCTCTGGCCGACCTATTCCTGGATAACATCTGGAAACACCATGGGCTACCGCCGACGATTATATCCGAGTGTGGACCTCAGTTTGCTGCTGAGCTCTGGGGAACCGTCTGCCGCAGACTAAAGATTGACCGGTGTCTATCTACTGCATTCCATCCTGAAACTGACGGTCAAACAGAACGAGTTAACGGTATCATTGAACAGTACCTACGGTCATATGTGAACTACCAACAGGATGACTGGTGTCAATGGTTACCGATGGCGGAGTTTATGGGAAACAATCATGCATCTGAGACTACCGGCACCTCTGCCTTCTTTGCCAACTACGGCTATGATCCTCGTATGGACTTTCTCGATGAACAAACCCTCCCGACTGACAACCAAGAGGCACGATCTTTCGTTGTCACTATGACAGAACTTCATGCACATGTTAGAACTGAAATGGGTTATGCTCAAGAAAGGCAACAGGAAAACGCTGACCGACATAGAATCCCAGCTCCCTCCTTCCAAATCAGTGATAAAGTGTGACTGAAGGCCAAAAACATTAGGACACGACGACCTTCACGGAAGTTGGAAAACAAACGTCATGTACCCTACGAGGTCAAAGCCAGGATCGGAACACACGCTTACCGTCTGAAATTGCCAAATACCATGAAGATACATAACGTCTTCCATGAGTCACTATTGGACCTGGCAGCCAACGATCCACTCGAAGGACAAATAATCCCACCAGCTCCACCTGTGGAAGTTGAAGGAGAAGAAGAGTGGCAGGTTCAGGAGGTTTTGGATTCCAAATTCGTCAGGAACCGGCTACAATATCTGGTGAAATGGGAAGGCTACGACAGAACGACATGGGAGCCAGCTGAATCGATCAACAAACTAAGAACAGTTGACGAGTTTCACGAACGGTACCCACTTAAGCCTGGACCCTTACCGGAGGATCCGGAATAGGCCTCAGGGGACTTCGGCCCTGGGGAGGGCCCTGCTCTGACGGTCCCCTGATGAGATACGTGTTGGGATAACTTTGGTGTTCTTTCTTTTGTTACACGGTTGCTATGAGGGATTTCCTTTGTAAGGTTTACGACAAATTGTAGTGTTCCCTTGGTTACGCGGATATGTGACTCATACTGGGGTATGAGTTGGGCGGCAAAGGCTGTGCTAGGATTTCCTTCATATAAGGGGGGGCTTCACCCCCTATTTCCTTCATCTTTCTCGTCCGCTCCACCTCCAGCGATTGAAATCTCAACACCATGGGAAATCATCGTGTGAGTGTCCTCTGCCTCTGATCTCCCCCGCCCGTGGCAACTGCTCAGGGGTTTATCACGCCTTCATCTCCTTTCTGTCTCTGGGGCCTTTGGCCTCCCCTCCGGGGGGTTATGGATGCCTATCTGGTTCCGTTCGTCTTCGTTGAGCATGCTCGCGTTGATGTTCCTACCCTTTACCCCGCACTTCACGACGCGTCTCGCTTAGCGTTTTTCACGGTCAGCGACCCTCCTTCCTCCGTCTATACACGGTCGCTAGCTTCGGACTATCGGTGAAGTAGTTGCCCTGGTGGCCCTGCTCTCTGGTATTGCACTCTCTGCTGAGTTGCAGGATCGGTACGGTCGGCATTCGAAAAACGGTGACCCCGTCTCCGTCCTCCGTGTTCGTACTTCTCGGTTGTTTGGCGAGCCCTCCTCCTCCCGCCTTCCACGAGTCAGATCCGCTTGCACCGTACTGCTACGCCCCTTCTTAGCTGGCACCTTATCTGCCTCCTCGGCTGGCACCCTACTGGCCCTCACGATAGCTGGCACCTCCACTGCTGAGTGGCTCTCCTCGGCGGGTGACTCCCCTCGTTCTCCTCCCGCTCCCGCGATTTACTCTACCGTCGCAAACCTCACATTAGCTTACGCTGTGTCATGGTATACCACTACCGCCTTGGCCCATGCTAAAGTCCGAAGCGTCGCCGCCCCCTGGCCTTTGCCCTGTTGGGATATAGCCTGCCCCTGTAGCCGTTCGGTTTGGGGTTCGATTTACTTTTCGTTTAAGGTTGAGCAATAGTAGTTTTATCTTCCCTCCCTGTTAGCACTTTGTTGCCATGAGAATCCGTTTTTTGGTTTCGGGAGGCCCGCCGAAGGGTTTGTGTCTTTCCCTGTTTGCGTTTCTATACTTGTTTTTCCTTACGTGTCTGGAGGAAGGTATTGCTCCGTCTTGCTTTCGTCTTAGGTGGTATAAGGGCGGAGGATGGCCTCTGGTCTCGAGGGGTTTGACTTTTCCCATGAGGAGGTGAAGCAGGTCGTTGGATTGCTTAAGGGTTTTGTTCACGCCATAGCTAGCGCTCCACGCGAGTTCTTTTACCTTAGTTACCTAGAAATCAACGAACATATGATATACAAAAAAAAAAAAAAAAAAACCGAACAAGCCCCCTATTTCCTTGATTCTTTACACTACCTGGTATTTCTTTCACGACTCTTGTACTTCAGAATATAACTTCTTCTATTCTGATATGCAAGTTCTACGCCAAGAACCCACGAACCCTGACCCTGATCTATCGTTACACGATCAGCCTTGACCTGATATTGTCATCTCCCAACCCTTACGCTAAACGAGTGTTATCGTTTAGGACCTTCCTGTCGTTGTGTGCCTTGGACTAACGTCCAGTGCCAATACCCGATTACACTGGGCAGTAGCCATCTTGACAGAGGAGAAGTGGGTGGGGGAAAGTGACAATGATTTCTTGTGGTGTTCAGATTTGAATCGCCGGAGGAGGAGAGCAGATGACCTTTCTCTTCATTGTTGTTTTTTCTTCTCTTTTCTCTTTTTTTTTTTTTTGTAATCATGCGTTCATTGTTTTAGGTACAAAAAGCCTCATGCGGGGAGATCTATGGATAGCACAAAACCTATAAATCCAAACAAATAACAAGAAAGTCACGGCACCGGTAAATATCCACTCTCACGCGTGGTTCTCCTCTGCGGGGCAGTACAGCCACTCTACCACTAAGGAAATTAAAGTCAAAACAACTTATACGAAAGAAAAGCCTACTTAAGGTACAGGAAAGAAACCGCAACTGTCTACTCTGTTTAAACCTTGGCCAATGAAAATACGCGGCATGCGGGGGGGGGGGTGGTTCGGGGGTAAAATGGGGAAGCGCGGGAAAAGGGGGGAGTGGTGGGCGGGAACATTGTTGGAGGGAAACCCGTGGAGATGACGCTGAGATAGGTGGCGAGCCTTTTCAGTAGAGGGAGGGAGGACCAGAGGGGGGCCTCATGACCGACATGCGTGATGCCGTGGAGGAGGCATGCGCGAGCACCTGGTCTAGAGGGGCAAATGAGGATGGCGTGTTCGAAAGACTCGCGTTCTAAAGGCAGCGGAGGCAGGAGGTATCGGCCTCGGGGGCTCTCCAGAAGGGGTGTGTTGCCAGGTAGCTCTTCCCAGCCCTCATTTGGTGGATGCGCCCTGCGATGAACTTGCTCAGACCCATGAAGGGGTGAGGGTGTGGGGCCCTTGGGTGGTGGTAGTGAGCAGGAGGGGGGAACAGTCGAGACCAGTCCTCGATGAGCGCCTCCCTAACCCTCTTATTTAGGGCTGAGTACATGCTCAACATCAGGGATTGCGGGGGGAAGAGGGCCGACACTTCAGGGTCCAGGTGTGAGTGGATCATGGGCACTTTGGACAGGCCCGGCCGCCAGTGAAGGGGATGGTCCTGACCACTGTGTCCACCAGTAGGTGGTTCCAAAGGGGTGGGGACAGGCCAGGGGTCTTCCAGCTTAGGGGAAGATAGACCGACGAGAGGCCTCTGGTGTGGGCCATGGAGTTGTCAGGGGCCCGGTGCGAGGATAGACAGGGGAAGAAGGGGTGCAGGTGTGCTGTTGCAGGGTTGACAGCAGGTGGGGAGCAGACTGTCCGGAGAGTGGCCAGTCTCTGTCGGGACAGCAGCCTGTCTCTGTCGTTGAGATACCAGGAGGGGGATGGTGGGCAGGCGGGACTCGATGGCCAAGATGCTGATGGGGGTTGACAAGAAGCAGTTGGTGGCCCACCTCTGCACCTTGTGCCAGAAGGTATTGAGCCTCGAGAGGGAGCCCGCTTTGGGCATGAAGATGTCCGCCCCATAAAGGAGGATGGGCGCGACGAGTGATGTTACCAACCTGTGGCAGAGGAAGGGGGTGAGCCCACCCCACGGAGGCTCAGGCGTCAGATTAGGGCAAAGGGCCCTTTGGCCAGGGCCAGGCGGCGCGAGAAGTGAGTCGACTTGGATATGGTGGGCGTGAACCAGTACTCTAACCACCGCAGGGAGTCCTGGGGGTGAAAAGGTTTCCCGTCAAGCTGAATGGGCAAGAGGCACAACTGCGAGTGTCTTTGCCTTGGTGTACTTCAATGTATAAGCTCTGTTTTAGGGACGGAGAAGGATATGCGCAGAGGCACTGCCCTAGCCTGGATAGTCCTGAACAGCCTTTGGAGATGGTGGATGTCCCCACTGTAGGAACGGGAGGCGGCGGTCAGGGCAAAGCCGTCCACATAGGAAAGCATCAGGCCCCGGGAAATCCTGAACTCAAGCGCCGCCAGGTGGATGAGGAAAAGGAGGGCCGAGATGGGGGAGCCCTGGGGGGCCCGACGTTGGCGGGGGCTGGGATGACTGGAGCTCCCTGAAAGACCAAGGTGCAGCTGCGTTCACCCCGAAAAGACAAGACCCAGGAGACCAGATAGGGGGGGATGCCGCCCTCCCTTAGGATGCGGGCAAGTGTGGGATTGTCGACGTTGTCGAAGCCAGCTTTGATGTCCGAAAAAAGGGAGGACACCTTGAGGCACGGCCTCTGTAGGGTTTTTACGTTGTTCACGAGGGTGAGGCAGGCATCATATATGCTCAGCCGAGGGAGGCAAGCGGATTAGTTGGGGTGAATCAAGCCCCTTGAGCGGGCCGAAGAAAGATCGAGGGGCACCGCAACTATCCTTTCCAGGATCTTTGAGACCATGCGGAGGAGGACCATGATCCTGAAAGAAGAGGGTGACTGATACAAGGGCTTCCCAGGTTTGTCAAGGCCTACTGCGTTCGCCACTGTGAGCGAGGCAGGATCATATCCTGCGGAAAGTACCGGGCAGAGGAGTTGGAGGAGGATAGAAGTGTTTGTCGCGTTTACATGTTTCAAGGTACGGTATTGGATGCCATCGGGGCCTGGGGCTGACAAGGAGGAAGATTTGGACACGGGGGAGGGGATCTCTTCGCTGGTGAGGGGGGGTGCTGAAAGGTGAGGCCTCAGGCTCGGGGGAGGGGAGAAGGCTGCTTTGGGGGGGGAAAAATGGCCTAGCAAGGCCTCCTTTATCTGTTGAGGGGTTTCAGCCCCTGGGAGGGATGGAAAATGGCGGGGCACGGGGGCTGAGGCTAACCGCTTTGTAGTCTAAAGGTTCTGGGGGGTGGCAGAGAGCAGGAAGGAAGCCCAGTGTTTGTTTTTCACGACGTTGATGGCCTTGAAATAGCCCGATCTGGAAGCGTTCGCCAGTTCCCTTAGGGCCATGGTTCCTTGTTTGGGGGCCAGCCTCGTCGCCTTGTAGTATTCACGGCGTAGGATACTAAGGTGGGATGACTACCAAGGTTTGGAGTGGTGGGAAGGGCATCAGCTTGGGGTGGGGTCTTTAAGGAGGACCGTGAGGCTGTCGAGCTTCCTAGTGATCCAGTCGTCCAGGACGTGTGGGGAGGGGAAAGGTGGGGGGGGGGGACTCTGAGGTTCTCAAAGATGGGGAAAAGCAACTCCCAGTAGGTGTGGTCCGACCTGAGGTGGGGAGGGGCCCGGTCCGGGAACGGGGAGGCGAGTGGTATAGTAATGGGGACATGGTCGGAGCCCGGGGATGGGAGGGAGGTCTCCCAACCTTTGACGCAGAGTAGGACAAGGGGGTTGGCAAATGCCAGGTTGATAACGGAGCGGCGTGCCTTTCCCGGCAGAGGGAATCTGGTGTACACGCCTGGGGCATTTAGCAGGGCGTAACCACCCAGCGCCGCTGACGCGAAGTACAGGCCGGAGGAGGAGACTACTTGAGATGAAAAGGAGCGGAGCGGGTGTGCTAGGGAGTGGTGGAGGTTGGGGTCTCCGATGAGCAAGAGCGGGATACCCCTGTCAGGGAAGAGGGATTCTGCCAGTGGAGGGACGGCGTGGACCCTTCGGTCCACCGAGTTGATGGAGTAGGCGTTGACTAGCCTAAAGAAGTGGAAACGGGAGACAAAAACAGGTTTCTAGGAGGAGACGTCGATGGACATGACGTCAACCCTCTCCATGAACCCTGGCAGCACCGAAGAATGAGTGAGGAAGGAGCAATGAACGTAGAATGCCACTGTTAGGTGGTAGCTTCGGCGTGAGGTATTCCGAGAGCTAGGACCTGGATCGTAATTATATCAGAGAACTCGTTAAGAAGACACGAGTAATGTAGGCTAGATACAATATTTACTTCGGTGTAGATAGTCGAAGTATTGGTAACGATATAAAAGTGGAGATAACTTATTATATTGATAATATCTCTTCTGCGGGCTTGTTGTTCTTAATAGCAGCGAAGATGCTTCGATATTTATATTCCGCGTCTGAGCAATCGCTGTATACATGCTAACTCTATACTAACTAAGTACCTTGCCCGCAACTCTGCGAACTTCGCCTGAGTGCGAACCCTCGTAGACCCTGAAAACTCTCTGCCACAGCTTTTTTGCTCCCATGGTCAACTTATGGGTCTGCGCTTTCAATATTCCTGATGGTGTGGAAACCAAGTCAGGTGTCAGCTCATCCGTTTATCCGTTGACAACGATGGTTACGAATTATCTTGCCCCCGTGCTCACCGAGGGTAGTCTAACTCGCTAGACCGAAGATGGACATTCTTCGTTGGTTGGTTCTGTTGAGAATTCGACACGCAACTGCATGTCGTATTCTGGTCTTCCAGCATTACACGACTTGTCCTTGGGATCGTACCTATAGGCTTCTTCCCTCGGACTCCATCTTTTACCAACTTGTCCTTTGTGGATGCACCCGATCCACTTCCTGGGCATAGTTTCCTCCTTCATACTCTACACGACTTAGTACGTACAAGGGGACTAACCTTCGTGCGAAACGTCCCGTTATCTTCGACCGACTCTGGCGACCATCTGTCTTCAAGCGTCTGTACCTTTATGCGCCGTCGTCCGATTCACCTGTCTCAACCTGCGTAAGCTGCCCGAAGGTACCTCCTCATATACCCTGCGAACAGGATCCGGTCGGACGGACGGCCGCGACGTATGCGGTGTTATAAGATGTGTTCCATTGATAGTGGTCTTTGGTGTTGGGACGCAACTACCCAGGCGGCCAGTGATGACGCGCCGTCCCAACGCCGGGGCTGGAGGGGGGTGTTATCCTTTTCCTTCGAAGTTGGTGTGCGTCAAGGTAGGGTAACCTTTCCCTGTAAATCCTTACGGGGAGTCGGTGCGCCTAACAGCCCCCCTGGGCTTGCTGACAGGCGGAAAAAAGGACACAATGCCTTTAAGAAAAGTAGGCGGGCCTGCCTAACTGGAGGGTCCTGAAGGAGGACCATGGAAGGGTATGTGTGCGTCTCTTTGAAAGACTCAAACAAGGAAAGAAAAACATCCAAGCTCCTAAGGCAGTTATGTTGGATGACGTAAAGGAGAGGGAGGGAGGAGGACTGCCTCCCGCAGGATGGGGGGGGTGAATTACTCATTACCGGGACGTACTGGACGGGCTCAGGGGGCGGAGGTCAGGCTTGGCTCCTTCAGGGGGAGTGGAGCGTCAATGTGTAGGGTAGAACCAGGGCGCAAAGGCCGTGCCGGGCGGGGGTCGTCTAGGGGTTACAAGATCGACCTCACAGGGACCCCGCTGCTCGGGGGAGTAGACAGTGCCTAGTCACCATCGATGGCAATGTCCATGTGGTCTTGACCCTGGGGTTCTGGGGAGGGAGGTCGGGAGGGGACAGCCGGTCAAGGTCGAGCCGGACATTCATTGAAGATGGCACTGTGGTCATCGCCGTAGTTGCAGCAATGGGGGGACGAGGTCGGGCAACAGGATGGGACTGACTTAGTGTTTCCCCCCCGGGGGCAGGTTGGATTCTGACATCGCTGAGCCTCGTGAGTATGATAAAGCACACAAATGCGGCACCTCCGGTGGTTGGCGGGGCATTGCTAGGTAGTGTGTCTGTATCTCCAGCAGTTTCTCCAATGGGAGGAGTGGCTTCCCCAGAAGGCAAGTGTGACCTTCTGTTTCTGGGAGAGGATGATGACGCCTGTAACAAGGGTCACAAGGTGCTGGGGGTCAACGGTGACAACCACCAAAGTGGCCTGCTTGGTGCCCTGAGAATCTCGGCTAGCGTTAAGGTACCGGGCTGAGAGAATGAGGGTCGCTTTTTGTTGAGGATCGCTTGCCTGAGATATCGGAAGAGTTCCTCTTCATCTTGGGAGATGAACTGCAGGAGGACGGTGTGTATGGCCAACTGCACGGCTGTAGGGGCCAGGGTGAAGGTGGCCAAAGGGTTTTCTCCCACAGGGAATGACTGGTTGAGGGCCCTGGTGAGGGAGTCGCAATCGAGGGGGTAGGACAACCTTTCTATTCGGTAGTAGCTTTTGCGTGAGGTATTCAGACAGCTAGGACCTGAGTGGGTATTATGTCGGAGAATTCGTTAAGAACACACGAGTAATGAAGGCCAGATATAATATTTTACTTTAATGTAGACAGTCGAAGTATTGTTAACGATAATAGGTAGAAACTTCATATATTGATAAGATCTGTTCTCCGTGCTTGTTGTATCTAATAGCAGTGAAGATGCTTCGATATTTATATTACGCGTTTGAGCAATCTTGATATACATGCTAACTTTATACTAATTAAGTACCTCGCCCACATTCCTGCGAACTTCACTTAAGTGCGAACACTCGTAGACCCTGAAAATTCTCTACCACACCTTTTTGCTCCAATGGCCAACTTATCGGTCTGCGCTTCTGTTATTCCTGATGGTGTGGAGACCACGTCAGGTGTCAGCTTATCCGTTTATCCGTTGACAACGATGGTTACGAATTATCTTGCCCTCACGCTCTCCGAGGGTAGTCTAAGTCCCTGGACACGAGATCGCCAATCTTCTTTGGTTGGTTCCGTCGCGAATTCGACATGCAACTACATGTTGTATCCTGGTCTTCAGGCATTACACGACTTGTCTTCAGGATTGTACCAATGACTTTTTTCCCTCGGACTCCCTCCTTTTCCAACCCTTCCTCTGTGGATGCACCCAATCCACTTACTGGGGATAGTTACCTCCTTGATACCCTACACGTCTTTGTAGTTATGAGGGGACTAACTTTCGCGCAAAACGTCCCGTTACCTTCGACCCACTCTTCCCATAGGCGGTCTTCAAGTATTTGTAACTTCATGCGCCGTGATCCGATTCACCTGCTTCCACCCGCATAAGGTGCCCGAAGGCCTCCCCTCATACATCATGCGAACAGGATCCTGTCAGACAGACGGCCGCGACGTATACGATATTATGAGATGTGTTCCATTGATAGTGTTCTTTGGTGTTGAGACCCAACTACCCAGACGGCTAGTGATGACGCGCTATCCGAACCCCGGGGTTGGAGGGGGGTGTTATCTTTTTCCTTCGAAGTTCGTCTGCGTCAAGGTAGGGTAACTTTGCCCTGTAAATCCTTACAGGGAGTCCGTGCGCCAAAAACTTTCTCCTCCTCGCTGCTTTTTTTCTTTTTTTTTCTTTTTTCTCTTTTTTTGTAATCATGTGTTCATTGTTTTTAGGTACAAAAAGCCTCATGCAGCACTAGCTATACAGAAAACAAAACCTATAAAGCACAAAACAAAAACAAAAGTCACGGTACCAGTAAATATCCACTATCGCGACCGTTTTTCCTCGGCTGGGCCGTTGGCCACAGAAACCAAGGAAAGTTCAAACTGGCAATCTAGCCGTCTCATAAGGAAACCTCAATGACTGGAAAGAAACCCAACAGCCTCAAACCTTAGCCAACGAAAATACACAAAACACTAGCAGGGCACTGTGGGGGGGGGGAAAGAGGTGGCGGGGAGGAGGATGGGGGAGTTGAGGGGGGGAACATCGTCGGGGGAAGCCCCTGGAGGTTACACTAATAAAGGCAGCGAGATTTTTGAGGAGTGGGAGGGAGGTCCAAATTGGGTCCTGGTGACCGATGCCAGCCACGCCGTGGAGGAGGCGTGACCTGGCATTTTGTCTGAAGAGGCAGGAGAGGATCGCGTGCCTGATGTTTTCTGGGTCTAAGCCACAACGGGGGCAAGAGCTATTGGCGTCCGGGGTTTGGCAGGTGGGGTGGGCAGCCTGCTAACTCTTCCTGGCCCTCATTTGGTGGCTTCGCGTGACAATAAACTTGCCCATTCCTATGAAGGGTTTGGGTTCAGCGCGGGAGGGTGGTGGTAGTACCCTGGTGTCGGAAAGAGGCGAGCCCATTCGTCGAGGAGGGCTCCCCTTACCCTTTTCTTAAGGGCGGAGTACGTGTTGTTCATTAGAGACCGCGGAGGGACAGCCGTGGCCGGGGAGGCGAGGTGGGAGTTGATTATTGGTAGGCGCACGGACTCCCCGTAAGGATTCACAGGGCAAAGTTACCCTGCCTTGGCGCATACCAACTTCGAAGGAAAAAGATAACACCCCCCTCCGGCCACGGCTTCGGGACGGCGCGCCATCACTGGCCGCCTGGGTAGTTGCGTCCCAACACCAAGGACCACTATCAATCGAACACATCTTATAACACCGTATACCTCGCGGCCGTCCGTCCGACCGGATCCCTTTCGCAGGATATATGTGGAGGTACCTTGGGGCACCTTACGCAGGTGGAACCAGGTGAATTGGAAGACGGCGCATAAAGGTACAGACGCTTGAAGACAGATGGTCGCCAGAGTCGGTCGAAGGTAACGGGACGTTTCGCACGAAAGTTAGTCCCCTTGTACCTACTAAGTCGTGTAGAGTATGAAGGAGGAAACTATTCCCAGGAAGTGGATCGGGTGCATCCACAAAGGACAAGTTGGTAAAAGATGGAGTCCGAGGGAAGAAGCCCATAGGTACGATCCCAAGGACAAGTCGTGTAATACCGGAAGACCAGAATACGACATGCAGTTGCGTGTAGAATTCTCGAAGGAACCAACCAACGAAGAATGGCCATCTTCTGTCCAGCGAGTTAGAATACCCTCGGTGAGCACGGGGGCAAGATAATTCATAACCATCGTTGTCAACGGATAAACGGATGAGCTGACACCTGACTTGGTTTCCACACCATCAGGAATAATGAAAGCGCAGACCGATAAGTTGACCATGGGAGCAAAAAAGGTGTGGTAGAGAGTTTTCAGGGTCAAAGAGGGTTCGCACTCAGGTGAAGTTCTCAGAGTTGCGCGCAAGGTACTTAGTTAGTATAGAGTTAGCATGTATACCGCGATTGCTCAGACGCGGAATATAAATATCGAAGCATCTTCGCTGCTATTAAGAACAACAAGCACGGAGGAGAGATCTTATTAATATAATAAGTTATTCTACACTTTTATATCGTTACCAATACTTCGACGATCTATATCGAAGCGAGTCATTATATCCAGCCTACATTACTCGTGTCTTCTTAACGAGTTCCCCGATATAATTACGATAAAGGTCCTAGCTGTCGGAATACCTCACGCCGAAGCTACCACCTAACAGATTGTGGGTATCAGGACGATTATCCTGAAGGAGGAGGGCGACTCGTAGGATGGCTTTCCCGGCTTGTCAAGTACCACGCCGTTCGAGCCTTTCAGCGACGCGGGGTGGTACCGCAGGAGGACCAGTGGGGCAAGTATATTGAGGAGGATTGAGGGGTTGATCTTGTTGACCCGTTTCCAGGTGGAGTAGGGTATCCCGTCGGGGCCCGGGGCCGAGTTCAGGGAGCACTTGGAGAGAGCCGCAGCTATCTCATCTGTCGTTAGGGAGGTTGCCGACTTGTTTGGCCTAAGCCTAGGTGGCTGGGAGATGGGTTCCTTAGGGGGGAAGAAGTGGTCCAGAAGGACTTTGTTCATTTGTAGTGGTGTCTCTGCCCCTGGGAGGGAAGGGAAGCGCGGCTGGGGACGTCCGTAGGCGAACCTCTTAGCCGTCCAAAGGCTCTGGGGGGTTGCGGCCAGCAGAAACGAGGACCAGTGTTTGTTTTTAGCGGCCTTGATTGCCTTGAAATACCCCGCCTTGGAGGTGCCGGCAACTTCTCGCATGTGTGGGGTGTCGTGCTTTCTTGCCACTCTAGCGGCCTTGTGATACTCACGACGGAGGACAGACAGGTGGGGGGTCCACCAAGGTTTGGAGTGATGGGAAGGCCTGGATACTGGCGTCTGTTCTTTGAGGAGAGCTACCAGACAGTTGAGCGATTCTGACATCCATTCGTCCAGTTGCGGGGGGGTGGGACACGACGGTGCGGCCGGGACCTTGAAACCGTTAACGATCGGGTCCAGAGTTACCCAGTCGGTGTCTGCCCAACGTGGGCGCGGGGGTTTTTGGTTCAGAGAGGGCGAGGCGAGGGTTATCGTTATAGGTACGTGGTCGGAACCTGTCGAGGGGAGGGAGGCTTCCCAACTCTTAACCAGGGGAAGGAGGCAGGGGTTTGCAAAGGCTAGGTCTATGACCGAAGGGCAAGCTTGGCCCATTGGGGAAACCTTGTGTACTCGCCTGGGGGGTTGAGGAGGGCGAAGCCGGACTCTGCCGCTTTCTCGAAATAGGGAGTCGAGGACGAGATCTCCCGATGTGAGAAGTGCCGCAAAGGGTCCGAGAGGGGGTTGTGGATGTTGAAATCTCCCAAGACTAGGAGGGGAAACCCAAGATCGGGGAAAAGAACTTCAGGTGAAACGGAGTGAACTCTCTGGTCGGCAGTGTTGGTGGAGTAAGCGTTAATAATTCTAAATGAGTGGAAGGCGGTGCCGAAAAGAGGGTCATTGGAGGAGATGTCGAGGGCGATCACATCGTCCACCTCCCTAAACCTGGGGAGCACTGTGTAATTGGAAAGAAAAGAAATATGAACGTAGGCAGCCACCCGTGGCTTCCTAACAGGGGGGAAGAAGGACTTAAAACCATTGAAGGAAGGAAGGTGAGCCTTGTTGATAGTCGGGTCCTGTAAAAGAACAATCGAGGGGTAGGTGGTCGCCTCTTTGAACGACTCAAACAAGGAAAGAAAAACATTCCAGCTCCCAAGGCAGTTATGTTGAATGATGGAAAGAAACGCAGGGGCAGGGACCGGCCCTTGACCTAGAGGGGGGGGCATGGGTTGATTATTCATTTCCGGGACGAACCCGAAGAGTCAAAGGGGCAGGGGAAGGCCTTGGCTCCTCCAGGGGGAGAGGACCACTGAAACCGTGAGTAGTCCCAGGACGCGCGGAGGCCCCAGCTGGGGGAGGTTGCCTGGGGGTTACGAGGTCCACCTCATGGGGACCCGCCCTGGTCAGGGGAGTAGTGGGTGCCGGGCCGCCATCGACCGCCAAATCCATGGGGTCTTGACCGGTTGGGGCGGGGGCTGGAGAATTGGTTCTGGTGGGGACAGGGGGGGGAGGTCGAGCCGCACATTCCCTGAATGTGGCAGTGTGGTCACCACCGCAGTTACAGCAATGGGGGGGCGAGGTCGGACAACAGAATGGGACTGGCTTATTGTTCCCGCCCCTGGGGCAGGTTGCATTCTGGCATCTGTGAGCCGCGTGAGTATGATGAAGCGCACAAATGGGGCACGTGGGGTGGGTGGCGGGGCATCGTTGATGGGCGTGTCCGTACCTCCAGCAGTTCTTACACTAGAAGGTTCTTGAGGAGGAGAAGGCAAGTTCGACCTTGCGTTTCTGTGAGAGGATGACGACCCCTGAAGTAAGGGCCGATACGTTCTGGGGGTCGACGGTGACAACCACCGAAGTGGCCTGCTTGGTTGCCCTAGAATCTCCGCTAGGGTTAAGGTACCTGGCTGAGAGAATCTAGGTCGCTTTGTCGTCGAGGATTGCTTGCCCGATATATGGAAAGAGTTCCTCTTCATCCTGGGGGAGGAAATGTCGGGGGAGGCCGTGAATGGCTAGTTGAACGGCAGTGGGCGCGAGAACAAGGGTGCACCAGGGGTTTTCACCGACTGGGAAGGACTGGTTGAGGGCCTGGGTGAGGGAGTCGAAGTAGGGGGCGTACGAGGCCGCGGGCGTGGCTTTGTCGGTGACTGTCAGGGAGACTGAGCCACGAGGGTTGACAGTAGCGGAGAATCCAAGGGGGAGGAGGCAGTTTGATTCGCGGAGGACGCAAGCGGCGATGTCTGGAAAAGTAGCAGCAATGGTGAGAGCGTCTGGGTGAGGGGAAGGGGACTGGCGAGGAGCAAAGAAGCGTCGTTGGGCACCTGGAAGGGACGGCGGCCCCTTTTTAACAGGAGCGGCCGTCGCACTCGCAACAAGTTCGGGGGAAGGAGGCTTCCCAGCTTTGCTTCTGCCCTGGCCGCCCGAGCCTGAGCCGGAGGCAGCTTGCGCGTAAGAGCGGGAGGGGTGGACGTCGGGGTGGAGGTGGCCTGGTGTGAAGGAGTCGATGTCATACCTCCCCTTCCGGAATTCACTGGCTTCGTATGAGTTTGGATACAGCCTGGCGTACTTCTCGGGGTCCCCGAACGCCTTGCCAAGCCTCGTATCGTAGAAAGGTATCAGGTATTTAGGGTCATCAGCCGTGGCTGAGGGAGGTGTGGGTGGTGCTCGTTCCTTCTCTTTTCCTTTCCTTGAAGGGAGGGGTCCGGCAGTTGGGGGGGGTTGGGGCTTTCTCTGTGGGGGGGGGGCCGGAGCCCGGGGGGCAGGGGTCGGGGCTGACACACGATGTGACAGGTCACGTATGGATGCTTGGAAATCGGCAATCCCAGGGGCGGTTTGTTGTTCTTGGGCGTGGGGGAGGTTTGCGAGTGGGGAGGAGATGTCATGGAGCTCCTCCCTGAGGTTCTCATTTTCATCGGAGATGGTTGCGACCGCCTGGGTTACCCCGCTCAGCTCATGTGAGACGGTCACCAGGCCCTGGAGGAGCTGGGAGAGTAGAACGATTGTGATGGATTCAATGGGGAGGGTGCCGGCCTGCACATCTGGGCTTAGGTCCGGGAAGTCTTGGTTGGTGAGCCGGAGAGCACTTCTCGCCTGAGCGAGTTGCCTCATCATGAACTCGATGGGGTGATCGGTCGAGGGGGTTTCTGAACGCGACGGGAGGGGGGAGTTGAGGGCTGAGAGCCTACCGAAGGCTGCGTTCCCTGGGGGGAGGTTGTGGGGGTTCGCCATTGCGACTAGTAGGTGAGGAAAAGTGGGCGAGGGGTTTGATCTGGACGCAAAGCGGGGTAAAGTGGAGATTGTATGTGAAATGTAGCGGGGGAGAACAAGTTTGCGAGAAGCGTGGCCTTTCTCTTCATCAGAACCAAGCTTCTTATATAGGCATCTTCCCACAACCCTAACCCTGGTGACTCATCACTTCATGTTTCATGTCTTCTATGACTCATAGTGAGTCATAGGGTGAAATCCGTCAGCTGACTCGCCTGAGTCAACTGCGCAACCTCCTTTAACCAATTCAAACCCATAAACCAAGTTATGTGCTCAAATGACTCACATGCGTGAAACCCAGGACTCATAATCTGAGTCATGTGTGAACGTCATTACATCCTATAACATCTCAATTGTGAGTCAAGAAACCATAAACCAATCATAATCCACTGATGTTAGGCGCATGGACTCCCGTAAGGATTTATAGGGAAAGGTTACCCTACCTTGACGCACATGAACCTCGAAGGAAAAAGATAACACCCCCCTCCAGCCCCGGCGTTGGGACGGCGCGTGATCACTGGCCGCCTGGGTAGTTGCGTCCCAACACCAAAGACCACTATCAACGGAACACATCTAATAACACCGTATACGTCGTGGCCGTCCGTCCGACCGGATCCTCTTCGCAGCATATATGGGGGGAGGCCTCCGGGCACCTTATGCAAGTGGGAGCCGGTGAATCGGACGATGGCGCATAAGGCTACAAGCACTTGAAGACAGACAGTCGGAAGAGTGGGTCGAAAGTAATAAGACCTTTCGCACGAAAGTTAGTCCCCTCGTACCTACTGAGTCGTGTAGAGTATGAAGGCGGTAACTATGCCCAGTAAGTGGATCGGGTGCATCCACAAAGGACAAGTTGGTATAAGATGGAGTCCGAGGGAAAAAACCTATAGGTACGATCCCGAGGACAAGTCGTGTAATGCCGGAAGACCAGAATACAAGATGCAGTTGCAAGTTGAATTCTCGACGGAAGCAACCAAGGAAGATTGGCCATCTTCTGTCCAGCGAGTTAGACTACCCTCGGCGAGCACGGGGGCAAGATAATTCGTAACCATTGTTGTCAACGGATAAACGGATGAGCTGACACCTGACGTGGTTTCCACACCATCAGGAATAATGAAAGCGTAAACCGATAAGTTGATCATGGGAGCAAAAGGTGTGGCAAAGAGTTTTCAGGGTCTACAAGTGTTCGCACTCAGGTGAAGTTCTCAGAGTTGCGGGTAAGGTACTTAGTTAGTATAGAGTTAGCATGTATACCGCGATTGCTCAGACGCGGAATATAAATATCGAAGCATCTTCGCTGCTATTTAGACACAACAAGCACGGAGAAGAGATCTTATCAATATAATAAGTTATCTACACTTTTATATCGTTACCAATACTTCGACTACCTATACCGAAGTGAATATTATATCTAGCCTACATTACTCGTGTCTTCTTAACGAGTTCTCCGATATAATTATGATCCAGGTCCTAGCTGTCGGAATACCTCACGCCGAAGCTACCACCTAACAACTGATGACTTGCAAGTACGCAGTCATCGGAAATACTATGAGTCAAGTGACGTCATCGCGTAAACCAACAAACCTTGTGATTAATAAGCATTAGTCATGTGAAATCTGCCTTGCTTAGTCACAATTTGTGACAGTGACCAAGGTCAGACAAAGGTAAAGGTGGAACGGTTCACCTAACTGAAGAAGATTGCTAGTGAATGTTGTGAATTAGGAAGAGTTTGTCTCGCATTAGGTTGCGTCCTGAGTATTAGGTGCTGCATCCAGTGTTCCCTGTGTCTTAGATGCTGTGTTCAGTTACGTCTAATGCCATGTGTGGTAGAGTAGTTGTATCCTGATTCGTGATTAATGTTCTGGTGTCCTCTGCGTTAGGTACACAGAATACATGTAATATTAGGTATTATTCTTGCTGATGACCCCATTTACTAGAAACTGTTTTCTGTGGTCCTTCCACTTCAAATTGGTTTTTCTTATCTTGGCAACAAAAACCCTTGTGTTTATTCTAAACAAACATATTCAAAATTTAATTATAATAAAAGTCATTGTTTAAGTACAGAATACTTCAGCCAAAGTCATGGTTATTCATGCCATATTGTGGATTACCCTGGTGATAACTCTGCACTACAAAGCTGTTGCTGCCATATATATATGCTTCCCAACAAATCAAGTACAATCAAGTCCTTATAAGCAATTCTTATCATTTCAAATGAACCTATCTATTACATAAATGTACACTCAGTATATCCTTTGTCACTTTGTGTTTTATGCTGAGAGGGAAAAAGGTTGATAGAGCTGTCCTGGAATATCTTTGGAAATAAAAACTAAACTCACCCTGTACCCTAGTACCTGTGGTGAGAGCTATAAGAACAGAGGACAGGACAGGCCATTAAGGTACTGGCAAACTAGAATGCTATCTAGGAAGTTAATTGTGAAAGTTGAATGTGGAAGTTAATCATCTTGGTGGACAATTTCACTAGGTAAGGCTAGATGACAAATTTCATGCGCTTTCACAAAGACTTTTGCTAATGGGCTATAACCATGCCAAGGTTGTGTCTTCCTCATAAACCCCTTTCTTCCTTGCTTGCAATCTTAGACACATTTTCAACGTGCCTCTCAGCCCACGAAAGATCTCAGGTCAAGGGAAGGTTCCCGCAAAATCTAGTACTAACAGGTTGCACGGGTGCTTCCTTCCAGATAGACTAGGGGGTAAGCAAAAGTCGTGTGCACCCCATACTTAGTAGGAGAATTCAAAGTTGAAAAACATGAAAAATCTTAGCTTACTTTGCTCCTTCATGTAAGCTTGGCAACGCCAATGACAGCTAATTCACCATTACTTTACTATACTATATGAGACTATTTTTTTCTCTTGGGAAGGCTGGTAAAAGGTTTGTAAGATGGGTAAGTAATTTGAGTAAGGTAAGTAAATAGCGCGCACACAAATTATTGATTGAAAAACAACAGCAAAGGTTCCTTGAACATCTGTGAGTGATTAGCTATCTTCTGAATTATGAGATATTTGCCTTTCTAATGCCCTTTCAATAATTCTTTTCAATTTAAATTATTTTACAGGCTCTTTGAGACCCTCAATTGCGGCCTCCATTGAAGCCAGACACTTAACCTGGAAATTTACAGCAGATCATAAAATCTGAAGAATAACAAACTCGTCTGGGTTAGTTGTGTAGCAGTGTTTTGAAGAGGAGATTCAAAGTCATCTTCTTAGTTATTTGACCCCATTCACACGCTCTCTATCAGCTGGAAAGTCTGATTTCGCTGCATGGCAACTCCAGGAGAGTTTGTTTTATCTGAGATTTTATGGTAGGTATTACATACACATCGTGATAGGGGCCTCAAATATATTACGGAAAATCCATAATTCCAATTCGCTGGTTAAGTCAAGTACCCTAATGCAAGATTCTTCGGTTACCTTTACTGAAAATTCCTCTTTTCAACTTTGAATACCTCTAGTAATTACGGTTTTCCACCATACAAACGGGGTTTTGTGCCTTTTTTTTGTATGGCACCAAAAGTCGGACGCACCCCCAGAATAGGAAATAAACCTAGACATTTCGTGGCACCGCGCCATACTTACCCTTGTACCCGAGTACTGCTGGATAGGCAGGTTAAGTTGGCTTACCACGGGATTGTGATGCCGTGGGTGTCAAAGCCTGGATTGGCATGGCTCCCTTTAGTTAATAATAAAACTTTATTTCAAAAAAAAATAATCAAGACCAGAGTCTCACCAAATGAAAATAAAGTTGTTAAAGAGAGGAAAGAAAAATTGAAGCCTTGTTTACAAAGACTTAAAACAGGGTATGAGAAAGCCAGAACGACATTTAAAGCATCAGAGAATGTTTGGTTGTGGTTTGAAATTCATAAATTCGCATACAAATTGAACCTTGCGTTGAGTTGAGATCTTTCGTTGAGCTGAGAGAGAGGCACTTTGGAAATGGGCCCAAGATTGCGAGCAATCGAGCAATCGTGGGTTGTGACTCCATCACAACCTTGGCACAGCTAAATTAGACGCAATTGAATTTTTAACCCTAACCTTTATGCCGAGGCGTCCCCCTTTGCGTCCCCCTTTGCATCAATCAAACCGTTCGTGTATAGACGGAACCATATGATAAATAATTCTTATGGGGAATTTGCGAGCAGGTTCTTTGGTAGAGGGCGCACTTCGGCGCACCCTCCTAATGCCGAAGGCAACAATGCCGATTTGGCCAAACAAGAATTCTTCAAAGGAATTGCTGAGGAAGTGCTCGGATGAGCTATACGAGTGGCAGGTATGATGCGAAGTCCTCGCCCATAGGGAATTACACTGGAGCTCAATTATTGACAAAGGGGGTTTTTCCTGTCTAGGGGGCTAACTTACCTAAGGAGACTTTGTTTGTACTTCATGATGGACCCCCATATGCGAATGGGAACCTGCATTTGGGTCCCGTGCCCTTCCGATTGAGACTACGGCATTTTCTGACGGCGTGGGGAAATATAGGGCATGCACTCAATAAGATTCTCAAGGATATTGTCGGGCGTTTTCAAGTTCTTTCTGGACATCGCCTATCTTATATTCCCGGTTGGGATTGTCATGGTCTTCCAATAGAGCTTAAAGCATTACAACCCCACACAGAATCTACGCGAGAAAAGGGCAAGACCGGAGGTAGGGCTGCCCATGCTGCTGCTGCGTCTGCTGCTGAGAAAGGGAAGACGATGGACGCGGGTGAGATTAGGTCTCTGGCGCGGGAACTCGCGGAGAAGGCTATTGCCCAACAAATGGCTGAATTCCGATCATGGGGTGTGATGGGTGACTGGGGCAATCATTGGAAAACTATGGATAAGGATTATGAGATATCCCAGCTGCGAGTGTTTAAAGAGATGCTCAAAAGAGGCTTAATATATAGACAATTTAAGCCTGTCTTTTGGAGTCCCAGTTCGGGAACTGCACTCGCAGAAGCGGAATTGGAGTACAACGACCAGCATCGCAGCAAGGCCGCTTTTGTAGCCTTCCCCATACGGACTACTATATCGTCGGGACTTGGAAGAAAGCTTGACGGAATCACCACGCGGGCCGCTGTCTGGACAACTACGCCTTGGACTATCCCTGCGAATAAGGCTATTGCTGTCAATACTAAAATGGAGTACTGTGTTGTAGAAACTGAGAGTTACGGAAAATTACTCGTTGCATCTGAGCGAGCTGGGGAGCTTGGCAAGGCGATGAACGAGGAGCCGAAGGTTGTGATAGACCACATTATGGGACAAGATCTGGTTGGGTCGCAATATTCACATCCCTTGCTTCCCGAAGATGCCCCGCTTCAGCCGATGCTACCTGCAGACTTTGTTAAGGCTGACTCCGGTACTGGACTTGTTCACTGCGCTCCTGGTCATGGAATGGACGACTATCTCCTTTGTCAGATACATGGAATACAGCCATTTTCACCCATAGACAATAATGGACGGTTCACCGAAGATGCGCTGCCTGGATATGGTATTGAGGGGCTAGAGGTTCTTTCTGGCGGTACCGATAAGATTTTGGGGATTCTCGCAGAATCGAATGCTCTTCTGGCCCTCAGGCCAACATTCACGCATAAATATCCTTACGATTGGCGGACAAAGCGTCCTGTAATTGTCCGGGCAACAGCGCAATGGTTTGCTGACGTCGGCGTCATTAAAAATGTTTCCGTTGACTCACTTGAAAATGTCGAGTTTGTCCCGACTACTGGAAGGTCCAGATTAACAACTTATGTCAACAGCCGTTCGGAATGGTGTATCTCCCGTCAAAGGGCCTGGGGAACGCCTATTCCTGCACTCTATGATGTAGAGACTAATGAGCCGCTATTGACTGAGGAAAGCGTTGAACATATCATTGGCATATTGCAGGCTGAGGGCACTGACGTTTGGTGGGGAGATGGAATTCCGGAAGAAGCATGGGTGCCGGAACCAATCAGGGTGACAGGAAAGAGGTATGTCCGAGGCAGGGAAACCATGGATGTCTGGTTCGACAGTGGCACAAGTTGGACCACGCTCAGAAACCGCACTGGACAGCGTGAAGGAAAGCCTTTGGCTGATCTTTACCTCGAGGGGTCTGACCAACACCGGGGCTGGTTTCAGTCATCTCTGCTCACTTCAGTAGCCACTGCCGCAGACCTCAATTCTGCTAAGGCACCCTTTGGGGTGGTTGTCACACATGGCTTCTGTTTGGACGAAAAAGGGAAGAAGATGTCGAAGTCTATAGGCAACTCTATGATCCCTGCAGACGTCATCCAACCCAAGAGTAAGCACATCGGCGGTATAGATGCCTTGAGGCTATGGGTTGCCAGCTGTGACTACACTAGGGATGTTAGTATCGGAAACTCGATCCTTGGTGGTGTAAACAATAACTTGAGAAAGTTAAGGGTTACTCTAAGGTTTTTGTTGGGAAATTTGGAAGATTGGGATGGGAAAGAGGTGAATTACTCTGATTTGGCGAAGGTATTCGAGCATACGCGTTCCAATTGGTATTAGCCCGATTGTAGGCTGATAGGGTTTTATAGACCGATAGATACGCGTTGGCACAGTTGTACCAGGTTAATAGAGCTACTGCAGAGGTGTACAAGAACCTGCACTTCAATAGAGGTTTTCAAAACACCTATTCGCACTGCTATTTCTAGGCTGATGGTGGAGTAGTCATTCAAACAATCATGACTTATACCAGCACGAATCTTTCCGCATTCTACCTAGATGTCACAAAAGATTCTTTGTATTCTGATCCAATGGGCTCTCAAAGACGCCGTGGAATACAGACCGTCATGTACTATGTAAGCATTCAATTTCCACTAGCTTATACTAACCCTGTAAGAAATGACTGATGCTATTGACTAGATCCTCCGAAACTGCCTTTCCATGCTTACACCCATTGTCCCATTACTTACCCAAGAGGTCTGGTCACACGCTACATCACTCGTGACAAAGGGCGCCGCCGGCCCGACACAGCTGGGATGGTATGAACCAGCCGAGGTATGGAACGACGGGAATCTAATTGAAGAGTTCAAGCACATCAATGCGATCCACTCGCTTGTGAAACTGGGCATTGAAAAGGCTAGGGTCGAACGGTATGCCCATGGCACCCCTACACTTGGTCAACCACTAACAGGTAAATGAAACAGAGGTGTTAAGGTCAACCTGGAGGCCTCGGTGGTACTGATCACTCCAGAAGGGTCGAAGGCGAGGAGGTTTTTGGAGAAATATGGTGAGTAGATCATACCTAGGAGCCTACGAAATCGTGGCTAAAAAGGCACAGCCAACGAACTCCCCCACATCTTCATCGTCTCGGAAGTTTCACTCGAGAAGGAGCTTCCAATAAGCCTAACATGGCAGTATGTCGAAAAGACAAGGCTCTTAGGTGACGACTGCACGGTCGTACTCCGGCGTGCCTTGGGGAATAAGTGCCCTCGCTGCTGGGTCTACGCGGCAGAGAACCCAGATGAGATATGTGATAGATGCCAAAATACTGTAGCCTCCCTTCTGAAAAAGGATTACGAATCACCTCCCGCTTGAGATAGATTGGGATTGGATCATTAAATTTTAGTTCACTCTTTTCCTTCTTTTTTCCTTCCCCCCTCCCTTTCTTCTTTTTTGTAAGATATCCCACCAGTGGTGGTGTAGGACTGGAGCGTGACTCGACTCGAACTTGGTAAATGCGATTGGCGGCTGTTATCAATGGGCGATCGCGATTATTCATAGATCAGGCAGAGGTTTTCCCGAGTAGAAGTGTTGAGGGCTGTGTTTACTAGTAATCCAGGCGCGGCTGGATCAGGTCGAGTACTGTACGGTATGTACGGTATCGGTATCGGTACTCGTAACGAAGCATTTGTACCAAAAGGGCTACAGGTACTAGTATTCCAGACTTGCATATCACCAAATTTTGGCCCTTTTGCTTGGATCTGGGTGGTGTACGGCGGTAGCGATCCCCCAAAACGCTTCGACCTCCGAGCGCTGTACCATAACACCGTTATTGTACCATACATTGCGAGAACGATAAGGAGAACATACTCGAGTAGAGAGATAAGAGGCCGGGCTCTTTGCCTTTTGAGAGAAACACTGGTAGTTGCGATGGAAGGAATGGTCGACTACAGCACGTGTGCGGTAGGAGTACTGCGCCGGTAGGGATGCTTGTAGAGCGCGATCGTTTAAAGTTAGCCTGCCGTACTAAATTCCGGTAGCATTGGAGAAAGTGGCGTTGTTTTAGGGCCTGTTTGATTGCGACGGTTCCGTTCCGTTGTCCCATACAAATGACCGTTTCGTTCCGTTTCGAAATGGTGCAAACTAGATGACCGTTTGGAATAACAGATAGCAACCATTCCATTCCGTTTCTAGGCAGAGGCAACCAGATGGTTGCTATGTAAACATATATCATGAAAATCTTTGCCCTAAACAATAGCTATCTTTATATAATAATATTAAGGGCCTGTTTGGCAACGACGGAAGAAGTGGCGACTATTCTGTTGCGAAATGGTTTGTTCTGAAGAAATGGTTGTAATAAACAGTCCGCCATTTGTTGCCTTAGGAAAATAACTTTACCCTAGCCTCTTAGAAATGGTTTTACCACCACATATGATAGCTTGAATGAAAATTTTCCTGAGCACAAATATTACACTGCGTATTAATATCTCTCACACACCCGCTCATCCCAAAACAACTCACACAACTGGTTGACCGAGGACTCCCACTCCGACTACGGCTACGGCAACTGTTACTGCTGCTACTCCAACTCCGGTTCCGGCTCCCGGTACGACCAGCACTACAGCTACTACTACTACAACTGCTCTGGCCCTGGATCCCACTACAACTCTGACTCCCGCTCCCACAACAGCCGCTGCGACTGCTACAACTACTACTACCGCTACTGCCACTGCGACTCCTACTACTATTGCAACTACTACTGCTACTGCTGCGACTACCACTTCCGCTACAGCTATCACTACCACTACCTCTACCTCTACTTCCACTCATACTACTGCTACTACTACTACAACCAATACGGCTTCTGGTATTATAACTTGTACAACTACTACCACGACTATTACCAATACCACTGCCGCTACTGATACCGCTACCATCACCACCACCACTACCACTACTACCACCACCACCACCACCACCACTACCACTACCACTACTCCTACTGAAACTGCTGCTGCTACTACTGCTACCACCACCGCTGCTGCTGCTGATGCTACAACCACTACTGCTTCTACTACTACAACTCCTAGTATAGTTACTACTCTGGCCCCTACTTCCCAGGCCACTTCTACCTTCTCGGCTGCTACAGCTCTAACTACTTCTTCAACTCTGGCGTCAAGTACAACTCTCAGCACAGTTCTCACTGCAGCTCTCACTATAGTTCCTTCAACAGACCCTGCTCCTGCCCCTGCTTCTACTACTAGTACTACTGCTGCTACTGCTACTACCACTATTACTACAACTACTTTAACTCCTACTCCCACTACAAATCTTGTTACAGCTACTCCAACTACACCTACTATTACAACAACCATTCCGGCTTCCGCTTTCACTACAACTCCCAATCCAGCTGCTAGTAGTCAATTGGCTCCCGCTTCCACTACTACTCTCTCCACAACAACTATTACAACAACTGCTACTATCGTTACGACTTGTATTACTAGTACAGATACAAATATCCCCACTTGAGCTATGTACAAGCAGCCAAGAGTATCTCCAAGAAGTTGATCCTTTTATTCCTTCTTTAATCTCAATTACACATCCTGGATGCACCCAGAGAATTTCTTCTGTATATTGATTTCCAGTACGACTGGAGCTATAAACGAGCCGCATCAGAAGGAAGAAATGGACTTAGATTGCAGAAGTAAGGGCAACTTGTATTCACTGTTGAATCAGAGTGCCAGTAACTCAGTTAATATTCTTATTCCTGGCCATTTGATAGATTGCAAGTGAGGTTGATAGTGAATAGAGATAGTTAAAAATTATTATTATTATAGTATAAGAATAATTATTGTTAGGGCAAAGATTTTCATGATACATGTTTACATAGAAACCATCAGGTTGCCACAACTTAGAAATAGAATGGTTGCCATTTTGCATACCAAACAGTTATGTTTTTGGTACCACTTCAAAATGGAAGGAAACTGGCATTTGTATGCGACAACAGAATGGAACTGTCGCAATCAACCAGCCCCTAATAGTTTTTAACTATCTCTACTCACTATCAAGCGCATTTTCAATAAAACAAATTGTCACCAATAATGATATCAACAGGATTACTGGTATTCTAATTCAACAGCAAATACAAGTTGCACTCAGCTCCACAATCTATAAGCATTTCTTCCTACCTATGAGTCTTGTTTATACCTCCAGCGGAGTTGGAACAGGAGTGGGAATCACAGCAGTGGCAGTAGATGTACTCACCTCGCCAGAATAAGTCATAGGTCAGGTGACAAGGAGGAAGGGCTGTGCATTGTCTTTGGCTTTAGTCCACGTGACCTATGACTATTTCCGGGGAGGTCGGGAGTTGTAGTAGCAGTGGGTACAGTGGTCGGAGCAGTAATGGGAGTTGTGTTGGGATGAGCTGGTTATTACCCTAGCGGGCATAGCTTATCTAATAATTAAGAGCGAGGTATATGGCTCAATAGGATGACCATATATCCAAACCTATGCTCTCAAAATTACGAGCTTTCTAGAGGCATCTGGAAGATAACTCGGACCACTGGATGAGAGCACGTTTCACGATATGTTTAGCTGATTGGAAAGACGTTTGGAGAACACTACTCCTCTTACTCTAGTCGCATATGCATATTGCTGCATAATGCGTTGATAGCCGGATATTGGAACTGATCACTCCATATTCCACATTACTATTGGTATGTAGACATTTGGACCGCATATTCATATAGAGTCTATCATGACGAAGAGATCGAAGACTGACTACTGGTGGAGTGGGGACACCCTTAGATGAAATAGCAGTTCGGGAGATTCTGTGAGTCGAGCTGGGCAAGTTTTCAGGGTCAAATGGTGTTCGCACTTTGTTCTGACTAACTGAATTGTTGAGAAGATAATTTTTAACTAAAGAAGTCGAAGTAGCATGAACATTAGTATAAATAGTAGGCCTCTCCCCCGGTGGTTGAAGAATCATCAAGCAACGGAGAAGAGACCTTAACAATATAACAAGTTAGGGGGTTATTTTCTAACTCTTTGATATTTGACTACACTCTATTACTTTACCTTTATCAAACGATTACCAACGAGCCTTCCTGACTATTAATCCGTTGTCTCAAATATCCTTGGCCTAGTTAGCTCAGAATCCTACTGTGTTAGCTACCCCGTAACACTGGTGTGTGTTCAAGAGATATCAGTTCTGAGCATGGAAGTTGTATGCAGGAAAACCATTGTTCAACCTATCAGATATAGTGATAAAAAGATTTCTAAGAGGCAAGAGTGAAGCTACTTTCCTAGGGCAAACAAATGGCTGACTATTTGTTACGAACTATTTCTTCTGAACAGACCATTTCACAACCAAAAGGTTGCCACTTCTTTAGTCATTGCCAAACAGGCCCATATTAGTTTACTGGTACAGTACTGCACGGTATGGTACAAGGAACAGGCATAAAAAGGTGGTATGGTGAATAAGTAATATCTTCGCAGCAGTGGTACACATGGAGGGGGGACATTCACAGAATAAGCATTTTACTCCTATGCTACGCAAATGATACAGTGAAATATTAGTGAGTAATGTAGATATCCTCTCTTTCACCATATTGACCATTATATCAAACACTTACAACTGCTGGCTGAGGATGGTGCTCAACCCTTTAAACTAGTATTGTGTTCAATGCTTTTCCTGCTTCACTAGGCTGAAGGGCCTGATAGCTTATTTTCAAAATTAATATTTTCTTTGTACATATTGAGATTATACATATCTATTAGACTATTATGTATTTATTTTTTCTTTTTCCATTGGTGATAGTCACAAAACAGTATATGAACTTGAAGACATCATAGTAAAGGGCGATGGTTTAAAAGGTACCGGTACTTCACCATGGTAACATATTTTCTCTAAGAGGGTGGTTGGGTTGCTGTATTCCACAATTTTGTCCGAACCAAACCAACTCCACCTCTCCTTTGTTTTATATCTTTTTATGCCTGTCCCTTGTACTCATGTGGAAGGGTAAGTCAGGCATGGTGTCATGAAATGACATGGGAATACCACAAGGATCGCCTATATCACCTCTCCTTTTCATCATCTATATCAAAAGACTGAACTGAAGGATGAGAAGGGCAATAGGCCCTTGGTCTGATAGTAGCGTTATGATACAATCCCAGGTTGTGGAGCCAGCGGGAAGAGTTGACAGGTCATTGGGCAATTGGTTGGCCGACAACAGAGAAATGACAGCACACTTTACAAAGTGGATATTCCTAGAGCAGGAGGCCTTTTGAAGATTCCAAAGACTGTCATTACCAGGAAAGAACTGTCCCCATACGGGCCACGAAGACTTGCCGAAGGTATACTCCAAACAACTTTGATATATAGTGCAGAATTCCTGGAACCATCAAAGACCATGATAAATAAAGTACAAATATTCTGCAACCGGGTATCCCAGTATTTCATGAATGAGCTTTAGGCACCAAATATCTTGGTTCTATTAGCGGGGGCGTGCCTCACGCCCATGTTGATATATGCTGAACAAATAAGATTAATGTTGGCTGTACGAATCCTGATTGCCATCCCGAAAAACAATGTTGCTACGGCAATGCTCCTACAGAGTTTCCCTTAGAAAATAGAACACAGGCTGGAAATGAATCGCAAGGCAGCTTTTTACACCAATGAAGGTAGCATGAGGCCACAGGTGTCAAGCTCAAATTGCATCACAACTTTCTAGACAAGGCTACAGGTGGCCGGAATAGCACCCAGTGCCCTGAGGGTATTTCCTGAAGGGCAGATGCCTACGAGACCTACAAGACTACTACAGGTCATCCCCGCAGATGCCAAAAGGCATTTTAACGCGGGGGAAACTGTAGTCAAGATGATGCACCAGGAGTGCATGGACAAACTGTACCCGCAGTACTACTAATACAGGGCACCATATAGGGAATGTTGGAATTTGATCATATGCTCCAAATTCCTGGCTGGATGCATCCACCAGATGAGGGCAAATACAAGCTACCTTAATGCTCAAACCAACTGGTCGAATCAAGACAGGGATCCTACTTGCCATAGGTGTGGTCAGGAGTCTGACAGACTGCATTATGTCATCCAATACCCTGTTTTAGAAAGGGATAGGAGGAAGAAGAACAACCAGGCTTTCAACATATTCGCAGATTGAGTGCTATGGAAATGGAAGAAATTAGGGATGAAGTTGCTAGGTGAATTTTCTTTCTATATTTGGAGGAACAGGATAAATTTTCCTGTTAAGATGAGAGTTTTTCCTTTTGCAAGAGAGGTCGGGTTGGTGTCATTACTTATTTTTGAACTTTTAAGTTGATGTTTAATTGTTTGTGATAGTTTTATCATTAAATTGTTTTGAAAGGAAGACGATTTCTGTTGTTAAAAGGGGTTTTAGACCATAACTTTGGTGACATAGCATGGATTTTCCTGTAGCCAGCTACAAATAAACTACGGATTTAACAAAAAAAAAAACTCACGTATGAAAAGTCTGGGTTTATTTCATATTCTGGGGGTGTGCCCAACTTTTGTGACCTTACCGAAAAAAGCCATAAAATGTGTTTGTCTAAGGGACAACCATAGTTGCCATATATGGATTGCGTTGGACTTTTGTCTACCTTAATGTCCTCTACAGTATCTGTCTGAGATTAAGCTAGGGTATGAGAGAAGTCCCCCGATGAACATTTCTGGTTCGAGTTCAACAGTGGTTGGATTTTGTGGACGTTTTCCCAAGAAATCTATTCAACCCTTTTCAAGCACTCAGACTAAGTTGGAACACGTCTTCATCCGCAAAAATTATTATATGTGTCCTGAGCGCGCTGGGCATCACGCGCTCAGGACACTCAGAACATTAGACATTACTCTGGATACGATGTCGGTTAGACCTCAAGCCTGAAGACCCTTCACATACCCCACCATTCCTCCTTGTTGTCCTGACAACGTCCACGGCAAACAGCCTCCGTCCTGACACTCTCAGATCCTAACTCCACACATTCTGTTTATCTCTGATCATCAGCTTCCGCATCCCCACGATCTCCTTCCTTGCCCTCACTCGTCATGGCAGCACCTGACCCAGCTATAGCACCCCGATAATCTTCCTGAAGCTTCATGGCCATATTTGGACTCCCTCTGCATGAATCCCTATGTCTGACTATGAGCTCCCAATCACCTCCTGATAGCTTACTTGGGCCATGCAATAGGGTCAGGATAGCAGACATATTCCAGATGCCCTCCACACCATATGGTGATAGCTCACTGGTATGCTCTTGCCGATGTTGTAATAGTTCACATACATACTCTGAATGCCATCCCGATAGCACACATATTCTAGATGCTCTTTCCATAGCCCTGTATTGTCACTTTAAACCTTATCCTGAACTTGATTGTCTTCTATTATTACTAGTCTACTGCCATGGCCAGGGTGTCCAGGACATACTGGCCATTGCAATTCTATGTTTCTAAGCTCTGGTGGGTAATAGAGTTCAAATTGTCCTCACACCAGCCGAGATCAACACAATCTAATAGTATTACATTTTGTCCAAATCAAATTGCCTAAACTCCATGCCTTATGTGCAGTTACATATCTCCAAGTGTACAAAAATAATTTTCTTTCAGCCCTGCGTCACTTTCCTGCTAGTTGTCCAGGCTCAACAATAGGCAGGTGGCAAAATCTAAGCTCAGGGGCCACTTGGGCGCGAGTGCGAGTGTCAGCTCCTCTGAGTATCTACCCTCACCAGATCTGAATCCAGCATCTGTAGCGCATGGGCGAGGACTCCTGGTTGTAGTCAAACGACAGTCTGCTCTCTTGGGACATATCTTGACTCCGCAGGTGATGCTCTGAACCCCCGGCAAGCTTGTTGACTGGTGTCTGTTCCCGCACCACAACTTGTCCCGGATTCCAGTGGATAGCTGAGAGGTGGATAGGTGACACTCTAGTTTGGCATGAACTGTGTCATGATTGTCAGCAAAGCCTTTACACTGTTCCTGCATCATAAGATGACATTGCTGGATCTTGTCAGTGATGACCTCATGTAGATTCCTGAACATGGGTTCCTGCGTTGGCCCTGGTACCGCCCTCAAGGCGTTCCTCTGATGTATGAAATGGTCTTGCTAGATTGGTTAGTTATAAGAACAAAACCCAAGGACGGAGATATTCCAGGACTCCTACCTCCTACTGGGTCAGGCTTGAAGTCTGGAGGTTCCTGAGGCACCCTAGCTTGCCATGCACGTAGTTGATGGCACAGGAGTGCACAAGTGAGACACACCATTGTACCATTGACACGATTAATGAATTCCAGGTCTGGCATCTTAAGCTTTCTCTTGCCATTGAAATACTTGCCATAGATGGCATCGGCACTCTGAGGTGTGAGAAAGAGTAAGCATATAGGCTGTGTCCAGTTCCTAGTTTGTAATGGTTGGAAGTTGCGGTTGGTCGACGGGTGGATACACACCTCATGCCCCTTTTGAGGGGCATCAACCTGTCATCAGCAAGATGGTATTTGACTCTAATAGGGATGACAGTCGGAATGTCCGGTAGTTCATATAATTGCTGTAGATAACTTTTTATATAATGCATGAACTGCACCCGTCCACCAGTGTGTTTTAGACTTATCTTTCATAGTTAGTACAGCACTATTGATATTGTGATCTCTGACTCACAATGTCTATACTCTTGCATAATAGTTCAATATTTCCGACATCCGCAATCACATCTCATGTGCGACTCCCAATACTATCCACCTGAGATGTTAAAGTAACCAGCTCTGCAAGTGGGCTAACATACAGAAGATACTGAAGCATCAGATCCTTTGCCATGCCAAGTATTGATCCCTCCACACCTGACACCGTGTTTCGCCATGAAATAATTAAAGCACCTACGCAAAAGTCATGGTGAAAACGGCCGATAAGCGAAGACAACGCAACCGTGCGACCAAGAAGACCGAAAGAGTTTTCACAACAGGAGCAACGATGGCACCGAAGACTTCACACAAAAAGCCGACCCGAGTTGAGAATGGCATAATCCTTGCCTTTTTTGAGATTTTTCAAAAAAGATCTACTGTTAGCCAGGTAGTTGGCCGTCCATGGTCCACAGTCAGAAATTTCCTTGCCCGGTCATCGAAGCAGAGCTCAATTGACAACCTTTCCCGCTCTGGCCGACCACCCCGGCTCTCCCAGAGAGCTAAGAGATCTTTGGTACCGGGGGCAAGGGTTCACTGAGACTGGAATAGGGAAAAGCGGCGGGAGATATTAGCACATAATGTCTCATTATGTACGGTGGACCGGGCTCTCAGAGAGAGTGGCATTAAGAAGTGACTAGCTAAGAAAAGAGCGAAGCTGACACCAGGTCATGCTCAAAAGAGGCTAGCTTGGGCGAGGGCACACCAAAATTGGACTGCAGAGGATTTTGAAGGGGTAATTTGGAGTGATGAATGCTCTGTGGAAAGGAGCCGCAATCCACAGCAAAAATGGATCTTCAGATCTGCCTCTGAAAAGTGGCATCCAGAGTGTATCAGAGGGGTAGGAAAGGCCAAGGGTATTGCTTTGATGGTCTGGGGATGCTTCTGGGGCAAAAGCCGGGGAACCTTTGTGCCCTTGGTTGTAAAATCAGTGGACCGGTGGGTCTATCTTCAGATGTTGGAAATTTGTCTTATCCCGGTCCTATACCAGGTTCGCAACACCCTTGGCGACCCCATCTTTCAGCAAGACAATTCTACTGTCCATACCGCTCAGGCAGTACTAGAATGGTTTGAGGAGAATGGAATTGAACTAGCTGAACACCCCCCCTGTTCCCCTGACCTAAATCCTATTGAACATGTCTGGGTTGAAATGAAGAAAAGACTTCAGATTCACTATCCTGATATTGCTTCAACACCTGGTGGTCCTCAGAAGGTCAACGAGAAACTAGCTGAGGCATTACCTATAGTATGGGATACCATACCTTCTGGGTTTTTTGAGCAGTTGTGGAGGTCAATGCCTGACCGGGTTCAGCCTGTTATTGCAGCAAAGGGCTGGTATACAAGATACTAGAAATTACCTTTTCCTTTTTTTTCTTCATTATATGTAATGGCTGGTCCTAAAATTCATTCTCTCTAATCTTTTATCAATTGAATCATTTGTGGTTGGGTTATTGCAATTTCTTTACTCTACATTTACCGTTGTCGCGATCGTTGAAATACGCGATCAGCAAGACTTTTGCGTAGGTGCTTTACATGCCGGACAGACACAGTTCCTCTTGTATTCGGTGCCATTACACCTGGTGGACTCGAGCTTCTGATACCAGATATCGTCATGCTAGAGACGCCAAGTGAGAGCGCATACCCTGCTACGTGGGATGACCCGAATGTTGGCTGGGAGAAGGTACTACCTGGAGTCATTGTCACACAAGCTGGGGGCAGCTGTTGGAAAATTGCTGCCTCTTGTGAATCGGAGCAGGTCAACATTCGCCCAGTACACGAGGGATTGTTTCCCAGTCTCTCCACAGACAGTGCCCTACGATGACGCCTAGGTGTTGTTTCATTTGTATCACTGAGGCCTTCACCATGAGGTTGGGGTCCGGTTTGGTTTCCTTGCCACCGGCTGACATCTGGTACTCATCACTGATATCACGGTGAAGGCTGACAGGTTCCATATGCTCCTGTCCATCAGCTGCCATCACATGCTCAGTTTATGCTGTAATCTGAATTGTGCTACTCCAGAGGCGCCGTTGCAGTCATCTTAGAAGCAGTCTTGCTATTGGTAATGGGAAAGAATAATGACCTGACAATTCAGCACTATTGAAGCCGCCAGATTCAGTCTGTCGTATTAGCGATCAGGACAGCCAATCCCCTGGTACAACGTCAGGTCAAAGCCCATTCAGATTGCCGCCTGGTGGAGGTGGCTGATTCGATCCGATGGAGTTAGGTATGATGTCGCACCTTCGCCGGCTCAGATTGACAACTCATGGAGTTGGCCGACTTTACCCCATAGATTCGGGTATCATGTCATGCTTCCAACTGTTCAGATCGCCTACTTGTGGTGTTGACTCACTGCGTGAATTTGGATGCATGTGGGATATAGGAGGGGCTCTGAACGTTGGGAAAGATTGGAGTCAATTTGAGAGGCGGATGTTTGTTGAGCCCGGTGGAAGCGAGAAGTGAGTATTTTGCTTTGGTCAAAGAGGACGCATTAGCTATCATATGCGCATACTCAGATTTGGGGGTATAGTAGGCTCACTTATGATCACTCAGTATGCAAGGAAGGGATGTAGCCATACAAAATGGGTTAAACTTTGAATACCATATTGGTGGTTCTGGATTAGGACTCGATACTATATTCCTAGTTGAGGTATTAGGACTTACTGGCCAATTGTGAGAAATAATAGATGAAATGAAGGTGTCGCTAATGTCGCCACATCAGCAAAAAAAGCTTCTACTCTGGACGGATAGGCATTGCGTCCAGACATAGGAAATGTGCCTGGAGCATCCTGTCCGCCCCACTCACCCTCAGAGGGCCCCAGCAGAATGGTTGCATCCTAGTCCGTTGAGTGCAATACAACCCGCATCCTGTCCGCCCAGTGGACCCGGATGGTCTATTTCACACCCTAATCTTCCGCAGAACATCAAGGTCAGCGAGGCATGGGGGTCTGCATTGGGGAACTCTCCCTGCTTCGGATGCCCTCTACTCACAACGAACTACTTCATTACCAGGTAAAGGCTGTTCAGACGAAAAAGGATCTTATCATACGATGACTAACTATCTGTGTCCCGGTAACAACCCAAAACATACCCCTCATTTGATGACTGCTAACAACACGCGCAAAAGGTTTCTAAGTTCTTTCACACCTCACATTAGGGTTCATGATCGAATCAGTGGAACTATTGAATATTATCAACCTTCGGAGATGGGCATGCTCTTTGATCCCAGTTGACACTATTCATTACCTCTAAGCGAGGGGATTCCAATAAGGCCCTTCTTGACTCTAGCGGACTTCTGCCAGTGCCCGGTGAGGTACCTGCCTTTCTCTTCCTGCTGACCTTTATAGCCATGGAGACGCTTCGAGACCTATAACCTTCGATTCCCCTCCGCCAGCGGACTCCAATGAGACCCTTCCCGACTCTGGCGGATATCTGCCCCCTCAGATATCTGCCTTTTTCATCCTGCTGACCTCTATAGGAATGCGGACACTGCAAAAACCTATACAATTCGATTCCCCTGGACTGGCGGATTCCAATGGACCCTGTACCGATGCTGTCCGAGCACTCGCTGAATGGGTATCGATACCTTTGTACTTTAGTTCACCGGGTAAGTACCTTCAAATTGGTGGCTACTGAGTGCTACAGGCATGCGGACACTTAGAGACCTATACCATTCAATTCCCCTCGCCAAGCGTATTCCAATGAGACCCTTCCTGACTCTGGCTGACATCTTCCAGCTAAGGTATCTGCCATTTTCTCCCTGCTGACCTGTATAGCCATGCAGACAGTTCGAAACCAATACCATTCAATTCCCCTCGCTGAGCGGAATCCAACGCACTCTGTTCTGAAGGTGTCCGACGATGGGTTGAGGGTTATCCATTCTTTTGTACTTTAGTTCCACGGTAAGTACTTTCAAATCGTTGGCTACTGGGTGCTACAGGCATGTGGACAGATCAGGACCTATACCATTCCTTTCCCCTCGGCCAGCGGACTCCAATGAGGCCCTTCCCGACTCTGGCGGACATCTGCCCGCTGAGGTATCTGCCTTTCTCTCCGTGCTGATATCTATAGCTATGTGCAGGCTTCAAGAACTATACCATTCAATTTCCTTCCCCGAGGGGAATCCAACCAACTCTGTCTGGACGCTGTCCGACCACTGGGTTAGGGGTTATCCATACTTTTGTACATTGGTTCACGGGGCAAGTTCTTTCAAATTGTTAGCTACCGAGTGCTCAGGTGTTCTAGACTCGCTTTAATAAATATATTCCTATTTCAGTATCTAAATGACTCAAATAAGTAAACATGAGTAATACTTGGTGGACCTTTCCAGACGATTTGGATATTCTCCAGAGTTTTTACTAACTCGTTCAAAGTCCTCGAAGGTAGAGTTGTTCACTTAGAAGGTATCCGATAATAGCCACTTACACCTGTGTACTTCAACTAGGCTACTGTGGTATCGCGTTGCGTCCGGAGAACCTTTCTGCTGCTGGAGAACCTTTCTGTATCCGGTACATTCTGAGACCTTGATTGCATCTGGAGGGTCCTGGTGGCATGGACCCCTCTCCAGCAGCACCCGGTAAAAGACCTTACACCCAGGACACCAGTTTACGTTCTATGTGCACGGACCGCCAGACGCACAGGGAGTACCGGGTGCGTCCATGTGTCCCTTCTTTTTTTTGGTGATGCAGACTCCTTTAGTTGATTCCATGGAGAATTTGGCATTCAACCACATGTCGTATTCGGGTTTTCCGGCATTACATGACTTCTCCTCGGGATTGCACCTATGGGTGTTTTCCCTCGCACTCGATGTTTTACCAACCCATCCTTTGTCGATGCACACCATCCACTTACTGGCAATAGTTACCTCCTTCATACCCTACGCGTCTTTGTATGTACGAGGGGTCTAACTTGCTTGCAAAACGTCACGTTACCTTCACCACAACCCTCCGACTCTGAGTCTTCAAGTGTCTGTAACCTCCTGCGCCATCGTCCGATTCACTTGCTTCCAGTTGGATAAGGTGCCCGGCAGTCTCCCCTGATATATTCCACGAACAGGATCCAGTCAGACGGACAGCCGTGACGTATACGGTGTTATTAGAGGTGTTCTAATGATAGTGGTGATTGATGTTAGGACGTAACTTCCCAGGCTGCCAGTGGTGACCCGCTGTCTCAACTCCCGGGCTGGCGGAGGGTGGTATATTTTTCCTTCAAAGTTCGTGCATGTCAAAGTCGGGTAACTTTGCCCTGTAAATCCTTGCGGGGAGTCCGTGCACCTAAGACGAGCTCCCCTCTTCGCAGTGTTCGTCACAATTTTTATTTTTATTTTTATAAAATCCTCTGTGTTTATTTCGTCTTTCACTACAGGAAAACTCCAGCATGCACCGTAAAGTATGGCATAGAAAGACCTTAATATCACAAAAGAAACCCCATCACTGTCTTCTGAACCAATAAAAGTGTAGAATCAAAGTCTATGCAATAACCTTGACATAAATCATAGTCTTCAACTGCTTATTTCCTCCTCGTCCCCATCTGGCTTCTCATCTTGAGCAACCTTGGGGTGGGAGGGGCACTGTGCTGTGTGGACGTCATGTGGGCCTTGGCAGTTCACACACCTAAGTACAGTATGATTGCAGGGTCGGCCGCGTAAATGACAAGTAGCTGTGGGACAGGTGTGGTTTCCGGTGGGATGTGGGGAGGCACTCAATCGGCATGAGGTCAGGTTGGTGCATCGGTTACTGTCGTGTCCATTGCCATGGCATTTGGAACACTGAGTGTGGGAGTTGATGCGCAAGTGGTCTTCAGTTCTATAGGTTGATTAGAAGGCGGCAAGGCATTTTCCAACGTAGTCAGATGCCCTGGGGCCCGTTATGCTGATCACGACGGTCGAGACAGTTTTACCAGCCCTAGCGTAGTCAGTGGTGGGCCATCTGGGTTGGCCCGTAAGGGACAATCAACTGTTGAAGGTGGTAAGCTCAGTGGCTATCTCAGCCAGTGATTTCGAGGTTGGGATTTCGTGTACCAAAACATGTGATACGGGGGTGTCCAGGTGAATGCTAACCGTTCCTGGTATCAGGTGCAGGAATGTTCCCAATTCGCTGTTAAGTGAGCTGGCTTTGATTGATTCCATGGTAGTAAGGCTGACAGTATTCCCCCGAAGGGAGACAGTCAGTACGTAGGTCGCAGCTAGCGGCAAGTTGATGTCATCTGTTAGGTCTAGGGCGGTCGTAGGGAGTGGCCTGCCCTCACGTTTAACAACAAGGCGGCGTTCTCTGCCGTGGAGACTCTCCCTCAGTTGGGGTCTATTGTTTGTAGCTGACTTTGCTGGGGCATTGGTAGCCCTAGCACCCATGGTAGTCTGGTCCTTTCTGCCCTTCCTGGCCAGTGTGGCCCACGACTTGTGTGGTGCGGCTGTGGGGAGAGTGAATACAATGGAGTCGGGGGCAGTAGTCCGTTCGGGGGCTGCCACTGGAAGTGGGAAGAGTATCGCGGTGAGGGTGTCAGGCCGATGTCGGGCTTTCTTGAGGGTGCTAACTTCCTTGGTAAGGGCTTGGATCTGTTCACTAAGCGCATTGATAGCCGTCCCATAGTCCTTATGCATCTGATCGATCATCTCTATAATGACCACATTCTCTTTGGTACCGGAGGTAGCCCCAATCTCCAGTTCCTGATTTATCTTGTGAAAAAGGTTCAGGAAATAGGCCCTTGGAGGAGCGTTCTTCAAGAATCTCTCATCGATATGTGAGAGGCTTGAGACTGTAGTACTTCTTAGTCCCTTAAGGGAGGGGGGGCCTTGCGGCATGAAAATTAGGGAGAGGGTCGGAGCACCCCCCTGAGTGGAGGGGCTCCTAGCACGTGCGGGAGGTGGGGGAGGGTGGGCCGTTGTACCTTAGCCTTTGCCTCGACGACTCGAGCCATTGGGCGGGACTGCGGGATCCATGTAGTACTTGTATAACCTGACCGGTCACCTTACGCGGAATTCTCGAGATGATGTACGGGTTGTTTCTGCGGGTGAAAGAAGCACTTGTCAGGAAAATAGAAGGGAAGAAGCATAAAAGTGTTCGTCAAGAATACTCAATGTCTATTATACAATTTAATTTCCTCTCCGAATCTCCTCATAGTAGTGGTAAAAACCACCAGCGTTTACTTGTCCACCGATGGAAAACCTTTTTTATGTTACTAAACCTCTCCTGGGCCCGGCATCTCCAGACTCTCCCTATGAAACATTTCCACCTCTTCCGGCGCGTTCTTCATACCTTCGCGGGGTTCCTAAGTATTCTCATGGTTCACGCAGCCCTTCTATTTTACAAAAAGTACCGAAGCTCTTTCATCGGTTTGTTTCTTCCTGGAACCTTTCGGATGTCAGAAATGATCTGACTGATATCAATCTTTGCTACCTTCGACTCCAACTGTTCCTCAATATCTTCGGGTTCTCTTGGTGGTTGTTCACGATTCGGTTTATTCCAGGATCGCTAGGGTTCCGACAAGGAAACATGCAATACTGGATGAAATTTCCACCATGGTGATATTTCTAAGTTGTAGGCCCGGCTTCCCTTTTTCTCCAAGATATTGAATGGGCCATACAGTTACGGACATAACTTCATTGATGGGCGTTTGATGCGTATGTTTTTTGCATTCAAGATTACCAAAGTTGCCCACCTCAATGCCGGGTTGTGCCATTGCCTGAGGGTCGGAATATTTCCTCATCGATTCCGGTGTATTTTCTAGGGTTTGTTTCGCTTGTTGATGTATGTCCTGCATCCAGTGAACATAGATTGTTGCCCGAGGGTTATGAGCTTCTCTTTTGTTCATCCACTCCCGAAAGTGGGTGAAAGCCGTAGTTGGTAAAGAATCGGGTCATTTGAGAACCGTTCATTCCTGAGTTATTCTACGCATGTTCTGCTAACAGCAACAGTTGGTACCCGTGATTCAGATCGTAGTTGGCAAACGTTCGTAAGTAACCTTCCAGCACTTGCTTTGTTCCTTCAATTTGTCCGTCAGTGAGAGGGTGATATGCCGTTGCCATGCGTCATTTAACTCCTAGCATCTTGCACAATGATTCCCAAGGTTTACCGGAAAGCTTCGCATCCAGGTCGCAAATAATTTCTCTGAGCGATCCATGAAGTTTCCCAACTTCCCAAAGGAAGCTCGCCAGAACGTCTTTGGTGGTCGTGTTTTCGTGGAGGGCAATAAAGTATGCCATCTTTGTGAACCGATCTAGTACTAGGATTATTGGGGTCATGTGCTGCGATTCTGGTAGCTGCGTAATGAAGTCCGTGAAAATGGCTGTCCAGGCAGCATAGGGTACTTCTAACGGTTGAAGTACCTTAAAAACTGGAATAATTGGCCCTCACGCTAGTATGATGATATAAGGATGGGTGCACGGAAAGTCCCAATGTCAAAGGAAATTGGTGTTTCAACAGTGAAAACTAGGGTTCAGTTCTCCGAGCCCAAACGCTAGCTCTCGATATGACTGTGGTGATTGGAGTGGTGAAGTAGAAAGAGGAAAGTTTTAAACAAATGTATGAACCTTGGCGAGACTTACCTTAAGTCAACATACTAGCGCGAGGGCCAATTATTCCAGTTTTGACGGTATTCGATATTTTGCATGCTGCGGGAATTTACTGTGTTGACATTCGTTGAAGGATCGTACAGAGTTTCTTATCCATTCCCCGAGTCCTTTCCGGTAAAAATCCCTGGTTACTTTCTTGATTGTCTTTTGCTGTCGGAAGTCCCGCTCTATCAACCAGTCGTGACAGCCCTGGGCTACCATCTTTAGAGCTTCATTTTTGGGGATGTGCAATCCATTTTTGTAATATAGTAATCCTTCCTTTTACATCCATTCATCCAGCATCTTCTTGTGGCTTTCTGTTAGCCTGACCACTTCACGGCCTCGTCCCTGCCACTTTTCGTGCTCCGTTCCGGCCACTTTAATCTTGTCTAGAAATGCATCGTTCATTGTTCCTGTCAGGGCTGCGTTGACATGAGCGCTTGGTAACATTGCGCTTTCTCTCAATAACGGCGGGTGATAACCGATATCTGGTGCGCTAAAGAATTCATTGTCGCTGAGTTCTATATGAAGGAAGAATATCTTAATTGCTGCTTCTTTCGCAGTGATTGATGGCTTGAGGCTCAGATCGGTTGACCCTAATCCAGTTTCTCCACTCTTGGTTGTCCCTAGGTCATCTAGTTCCACGGCTTCGGCCTTGGCAATTTTCTCTACAATAGCTTGAGCTATCCAATCTCCTGCCTTAAAGGAGTAGTTAGCCTGTGCATGATTTTGAAGTATGTGTTAGGCGCATGGACTCCCCGTAAGGATTCTCGGGGCAAGGTTACCCTGCCTTGACACGCGCGAGCTTCGAAGGAAAAAGATAACAACCCCCTCCGGCGAGGGCATTGGGACGGCACGTCATCACTCGCTGCTTAGGTAGTTGCGTCCCAACACCAAAGACCGCTAGCATTGGAACACAGCCTATAACACCGGATACGTCGCGGCCGTCAGTCCTCCCTGACCCTCTTCGCAGGGTAGATGAGGGGAGACCCCCGGGCACCTTGGGCAAGTGGGAGCAGGTTGATCGGACCATGGCGCCTAAGGTTACAGACACTTGAAGACCGACAGTGGGAAGAGTAGGTCGAAGGTAAAGAGACGTTTCACATGAAGGTTAGTCCCCTCATACCCACAAAGACGCGTGGGGTAAGAAGGTGGTAACTATGCCCAGTAAGTGGATCAGGTGCATCCACAAAGGACATTTTGATACAGGATGGAGTCCGAGGGAAAAAGCCCATAGGCGCGATCCTGAGGAACAGTCATGTAATGCCAGAAGACAATAATAAGACATGCGGTCACATGCCAAATTCTCTATGGAACCAACAAAAGAAGACTGGCCATCTTCTGTCTGGCCAGTTAAAACTACCCCGGGTGACCACGGGGGCAAGATAATTCGTAACCAATGTTGTCAACACATAAACGGTTAAGTTGACACCTGAGGTGGCCTCCACATGGTCAGGAATAACGGAAGCGCAGACTGATAAGTTGGCCATTGGAGCCAAAAGGTATGATAGCAAGTTTTCAGGGTCTAGTAGTGTTCGCACTCAGGTGAAGTTGACAGAATTGTGGACAGCGTATTCTGTTAGTATATAGTTAGCATGTATTCCGTGATTGCGCAGACGCGGAATAAAAATATCGCGGCATTTTCGCCGCTATTAGAGATAACAAGCACGGAGAAGAGATCTTATCAATATAATAACTTTTGATCTTATCATTACCAATACTTGGAGGATCCATCCCAAAGTATACCCTTATATCTAGCTTACATTACTTGTGTCCTCTTAGCGAGTTCTCCGATATAAAGTGATTCATGTCCTAGCTGTCTAAATACCTCACCCCGAAGCTACAACCTAGGTGCACATTGATAGTTCTCATCGTTCCCGAGACGAATGTTTCGCAGAGACACGCATACTCCCAACTCCGAAAACCATTTCGAACCAAGACCTTTGAGAACCATCCCAATAGACCAAATCCTCAGGTCTAGAGAAATACCTGAATTAGGGACACAAGAGCCCTACCACGAATCATATTTCTGGTGGATAAATCTAGAAAATAACGTTACGATTCAAGATATCCCCACACTATATCGATACTAGTACGGCGAAAACTTGATCTACAACACCCCCTCGGAGATATCAAACTCCATTTTGTATACGCAGTACCCATAGAACGAAGAAAACTGCAGTCAGAGGTTCGGGATACCCGCGGTGTGGGGAGGAAACAAAAGATAAGTTTCCATTGAAGAAGTTGAAGAGATGAGTCGTAACCCCAAAGAGCCAGAAGCCATGGAATGGCAACAAGAAGGCGAAGAAGGGGGAGACGAGTTGTCCCGGACGTCGGCCTCTAGTAAGGAGACAACAGTCACCCCTCTGTCTAGGTCGCACTCAGCAGACCAGGCGCCACGCTTCCCGGCATCAGCAATTGGCTCTCTAGCAAAATATCGGAAGGGGAGACGGGAATATGGTTGCCAAACCTCGGAACGCGCGATCATCCCCATCATGCACATTCGGAATGAACGCCCAGACAGGATTCTAGGAGGCATTGATCCTAAGCCCACCAAAAGCGAGGATGAGCAACATCTTGCTTTCAACTCCCCACCAACCAATGTCCTAGTAATAGCCCAGGAACTGGTAAAAGTCAAAACGCAGTTAAAATCAGGGGCCCAGATAATAGGCCGCAAGGTCACTAGCATCGAGGTTTGGGTAAAAATCCTGGACCTTGAGTCTCAGAAAGTCCAAGAAGGTTTCGCAGCCCAAGTGGCTGAAAGACGAGGAGAGACAGATAACAGACAGGCGAGACATGAGGGGGTCACATCCCAACTCCACGAGAGAGTATAAGGAACCGAAGCGCAGTCCATGCATTGAGGGCTCAGGTTGGACCAAGAGATCGTGCGATTAAACGAGCAGCACAACGGGAAACTCGAAAATCATGAGATAAGTCTTAATCTCTTGACACAAGAGCTGCGACACCAGAAGGAGGCTCAACAGGTCCGAGATGGTGACATCTCATAGCTTAAAGTGATGGTGGAGACATTGATAGGGCAGGGGAAAGGAAAGAGGAAGGCGTCAGATCGGATGCCTGAGGCATCAGGGGCGGGTGGAAACCCACCACCACCACCGAGACAAGAGGCAGCTGGGGCACCCGGAGGAGGAAATGCCGATGCTGAAGGAGAAGGATCCGGAAGCAAGCCAGACGAGGGCAGGAAATGAAGACACAAGAGAGACCCGCACCTCAGCTAGAAGCCGATAATGACGAGGGAGACAATGAAGAATTCGCAACCTTGTCGCGCATGAGGGCCGACGCAATGGGACGATGCACAAGAGTCCCTGGTGAGCCCTCTGCCCGGTTTCGGAACGAGAAACATGAAGATATACGCGTGTGTTTGTTAACATGCATGGATTTTGTCGGAAGAAACGGTTGGCAGTGGGAAGACGAAGCGCAACAAATCCCATATGCCCTAAGCCGGATGGAGGGGAAAGAGGTTGTGCCGATTGCGCTAACCGAGTCGAGACAAATGACAGGAGACTTAGATTATACTAAGCAAGCGGGATACGAGTTCTGGCAGGTTTTTACAGAACAAGCATTGCGACGCTGCGGCCCTACCCACGAAGCAGAAAATGCCCTTCAAGAAATGGGCTTTGTCAAATATTCTGGTGATATTGCTCAGTTCTTGCGAGAAATGGAGAACCTAAATATCAATGCAAGAGTCACAGGGATAGCCTCGAGAAAAGTGATTGAAGACGCAATTCCGGAGAATGCACGACGACAGCTCTCTAATAGAGAATATGTGGACAATGGGGAATGGTTGGAAGCAGTCAGGACCGTCACCCGAGCTGAAGAAGATTTCCAAGAAAGAAAGAGTCTTCGGGGAGGCGGTCCCTCAGGTAACACAAGGGGCGAAAAATGGAAATTCGAGCATTCAAAGCCAACGGCGACCGCAAAGCGTGTAAAAAGGCAGTACTCGGCAAAAGAGACAGCGGACTACAAGGCGAAGAAGGCGGGGGAAAGAATGATAAACAAGCAAGGGTTGGTGGCACCGGTGGGGGAGGTTAAATGTACCGTGTGGGCAGAAGCCCACAAGGTGGTTGATCAAAAGGTTGTCGACAAACGGAAATCGGACAACGAATGCACGGGGTGCTGGTTCAAAAATCACGCTTAGAAATACTGTCGAAAGCTGGTACAAGAATCGGCTGTATATTGCGGGCCAGCAAAGCCCAGACGACATAACACGTTTGCACCAGAACGACGCACTCAGGTCGCCACTGTGGCCGTAGATGGCTAGGGAGAAACCTGAAGACGAGCGGCACAAAGGCCGCCTGCATGGGCCTTTGGGAATGACGAGATTTTGTAAGAAGTCATCCAGGTACCTGCAACTACGGTGATTGGGTAGTGAGGTTGCCACCTCGATTCAAAAGAAATGCGGCGTAGTCGGAGATGCCATCGCACCACAAGGCTACCAAACCAAAAAACAATCGCGTTTACCATTTTACAGGAAAAATGGGTAGTCCGTGCTCACCACGGGAACCATAAAAAGGCAGAAGCGAAGAAAGAGGTCCTCGAGACTAAATGGGAAAGAGAAGACAACCATAGGTCAAAACACGGCTTGAGTTGCAGGACACGTGAAGGGGATGGCAATCCGGGGTAACCTGACTTTCTCTCTGCGTACAATAGCCGGGTGAATGGAAACCAGGGGCGCCTCTATCCTGCATAATGTTCGTGTTATGACGAATGGTGTCGCAGGAGGTTCCTCCGAGGGAGTTGGACCAACTCGAAGGTGAAGGTAAGGTGGATTCCTTGAAGAGGACAGCCTTACAGGAGGGATAAGTCGACAATAAAGGGCGACACACCCTAGTCGCCAACTCGAGGGGTACTCTAGTGAACCACCACTCCACTAATATAAGAACTCCTCGGCAGGAGGTAAAGACCGCTAGTAGTGCGCTGCCCCATATTGGACAATCAGACACTTATTATAAAGGTTTGTCTGAAGAGGCATCAAGAGCCAAAACTGCGCAGGTGTGGTAACTAACCCCCACGTTACATAAATATGCTAGAAACGATGAAGAGACTTCATCAACAACTGGGCAAAACCTCAAGACCAATTAAGAAACCTAACCGTTATGCCTGCCCTGAGGGGAAGGCAATAATTGAAATTCAGGGACAAAGACATACAATACATGTCCTTCTAGATTCTGGTTCAAACATCTTCCTCATCAAGGACACCGCACGATGACTTAAAATCCCGACTGAAGCTAGGGAATCACCGGTAAAAATCACAATCTTCGATGGTGAGACGGCGCCTACTGGAGGAACTTTCTACACACATCCCGTTCTGTTAGAAATGGGTACCAACGGTTATCAAAGCATGATATTCTGCGAAATTGCCAACACAGGAAAATATGATTTAATCATACTGTTCGGGTGGTGGCATGGTGAGCACCCCCTAAAAAATATATCAAACCCAAAGAAATAAGTTTTTCGGGGATACAAAATACCAGGCTCATATCGAAGATGAACCAGTGGCAGACTTGTTCCAGTGGGATGAGACTGTGGCTTACGATCAGGAAGTACAGTATGTAGCAAGAATAAGTTGTGAGGAAGAAGGAGGAGTAGAATTGGAAAACCTGCGCAGACCATATTGGCAGTATAAGGATCATTTTGAAGAGAAGAAAGCGGAGATGTTGGCACCTTGAAGAACCTTCGATCACGCCATCAACCTTAAAGAAGGCGCAGAACCCCCATCGGGCCCGATTTACCCAATGTTGGCACACCAGCTGAATGAGCTGGACAAATACATTAAGAAAATGTTGGCCAAGGGAAAAATAGTGCATAGTGAATCCCCCTACGGGGCCCAAATTCTCTTGGTTCCAAAACCTGATGGGAGTCTACGACTATGCGTAGACTATAGGAACCTCAACAAGCTGACAATCATAAATAAATACACCCTACTGCTCATGGAGGAACTCCGAGACTGCGTTGCCGAAGCTAAAGTGTGTACGAAGCTTGACTTAAAAGGCGGATATCATCTTATTCGGATGAGAAAAGGGGATGAATACAAAACGGCCATGCGTACAAGATACTGACAGTACGAATACAAGATCAGGCCTTTCAGGCTCGTAAACGCTCCCGCCACCTTTCAGACAATGATGAACAAAGTTCTAAGAGAGTTCTGAGACCACGGAGTAGTTGTCTATCTACATGATATCCTGATATACTCCAGAAATATGGAAGACAATATCAAGCTGGTTCAACAAGTCCTAGACTGACTCGAACAACATGACCTAGCGGTCTTGTTGAAAAAATGGGTGCTTTGCCAGGAAGCGGTTGAATTCCTAGGATACATTGTCAAGACAAGCGAAGTCACCATGAGTGATAGAAAAGTGAAAAGCATGCAAAACTGGGTTCACCCGAGATTGGTTAAAGAAGTCCAAATTTTGATTGGTTTTGCAAACCTCTATCGACGGGTCATTAAAGACTTCTCGAAAGTTTGCAAACCGATAACTGAGACGCTAAAGGGAAACCCAAAGGCATTTCACTAGGGTAAGGAGCAGGAGGAGGCATTTGATGAGTAGAAGAAAAGGTTGATGACGGCACCAATTGTATCGCATCTCTACCCAGGAAGGAAGAAGGTGGTCAAGAAAGGCGCAAGCGAATTTGCGCTCTGATGAGTATGGTCTCATTACCAAGGGAGAAGGCCTCACCGGGTAGCGTTCTATTCTCGGAAGTTGAATAGTGCTGAAAGAAATTACGAGAAACACGAAAAGGAGTTACTTGCAATAATGGAAGCATTCAGGGAATGGAAGCATTACCTGACCGGCGAGGAAGATCCGGTGACGGTATACACCGACCACCAAAACCTACAGTCCGTTTTAACCAAAAAGATCAGGAACTAGCGTCAAATTCGATGGGCCTAGGAGTTAACGGACTATAACTTCCAGATAGTCTACCAATCGGGAAGCAGAGGCGGAAAGCCAGATGTATTAGGCAGACGGCCGGAATACCGTCCTGAAGAGGGAGCTCTCTTCATAGCGAACAGTCTATTTTGAAAACTGAACATTTTCAAATTTCAGTAATTCATCAAAAACAAAGTGGAGAGACAGCCCTTATCCCAGAAAAACGTGAGTCGACAAACCTGAGGGTAATCAAACTCTCAGGCAATGTGTTAATTCGGACCTAGGGGTCACAATTCGCGGCCGGGCATGACATCTGCGCCCTGACTGACGGGCTCGTACCAGCCAAAGGACAGGGAGGAGTAGAAACAGGTATTGCGATAGGACTGCTGGAGGGAAGACACGGAAGGCTAGCCGCAAGAAGTGGTATGCCTAGCCAGATGGGAATAGCAGTGGGCGGTGGTGTCATAGATGCAGATTACACTGGAGAAGTCAAGGTCATACTCGGATATCATGGACAAGCGGACTGCTCAAATAAAGCAGGAGATCGGATAGTGCAACTCATGGTTGAGAAAATTGCTAAAGCCGACGCCATGGAACTAGATGATCTAGGAACAACTGAGAGTGGAGAAAAGGGCTTTGGGACAAGCGACCTAAGCCCCAAGCGATCAATCACGGCTAATGAAGAGGGAATAAAGATATGCTTCCTTCAAGCAGAAAGAAGCGATAATGAATTCTTTAGCGCAACCGATATTGGTTATCATCCACGGTTAATGAGAGAAAGATAAATTTTATCCAGCGCTCATGTCAACGCAGCCTTTTCATGGACGATGAATGATGCGTTGCTTGACAAGATAAAAGTGGCTGGAAAGGAGGATGAAAAGTGGCAAGACTGAGGCCGTGAACTGGTAAGGCTAAGACAGAGTGGAAAGAAGATGCCGGACGAATGGATGGAGAAAGACGGGTTACTATATTACAAAAATCGATTGTACATCCCGGAAGACAAAGCCCTACAAACGGAGATAGCCCAAGGCTGTCACGACTCCTTAGTCGCAGGGCAGTTCGGCCAGAAGACTATTGAGATGGTGGTGGGGGATTTCTATGAGAGAGGGCTCGCGGAATGCATTTGTGACTATGTACGATCCTGTGCCGAATGCCAACACAGTAAATCCACAAGGCATGCGAAATACGGACTACTTCAACCTTTTGGAAGTACCCTAGGCCCCTTGGACCTCCATATCGCCAGCCTTCATTACCTGGTTACCAGAATCCCAGGGTAAAACACCGATAATGGTAGCATTAAACCAATTCACAAAAATGGCACACTTTATTGCCCTCCACGAAAACACGACGGCAAAAGAGGTTGCGGAGACCTTCCTTCGGGAAGGTTAGAAACTTGACGCATTGCCGACAGAGATGATATCGGACATGCACACGATGTTTGCCTGCAAATTTTGGGAGTCATTGTGCAAAATGGTAGCAGTCAAACGACGCATGTCAAGGGCGGACCACCCTCAAAGTGACAGACAAACCGAAAGAACCAACCAAGTACTGGAAGGTTACTTACGAATGTTTGTCAACTATGATCAGAATGACTGGTAGTAACCGTTGCCGTTAGCAGAACATGCGTACAATAACTCAGCGACAAACGCTCATAACATAAGCCCCTTTTTTGCGAAGTACGGATTTTACCCACAAACTGAATGGATGAAAGAGAGAGAAGCTCATAACCCCGGGGCGGCAATGTATCCCCACTGGATCCAGGACATACATCAACAAGCAAAACAGACCCTAGAAAACACGCGGGAATCCATAAAGAAATATTATGACTGCAAGGTGACAAAGCAACCTGACATCGAGGTCGGCGACTTGGTAATCTTGAATGCCAAAAGCATCCATATCAAGGGACTGTCGAAGAAGTTGAGTCCAAAGCCGTATGGCCCCTGCAAAGTTCTAGAAAAGAAAGGAAGTCGGGCATCCAAGCCGGAAATATCCCCATTGTGGAAAATTCATCAGGTGTTTCATGTTTCCCTGTTGGAACTCTATCGATCCTCGAACAGACCAGAAGGCGAACAACCACCATGAGATTTCGAAGACATTGGGGGAGATTTAGAGTGGGAGGTGGAAAGGACCGTCAAGAGTGAGATGATATCTCATAAGTAAAGGGTTCGAGAAAGGAATAAAGCGATGAAAGAGCAACCGTATTTCGTGAAATGTAAAGGCTGCGTGGAGGATGAAAATTCAAGGGAGCGCCCAGAAGGGATGAAGAACACGGAGGAAGATTTGAAAAGGTTTCATTGAAAAGGGTGAGAGATGCCGGGTCCGGCAGAGGTCGAGTAACATATGAAAGGTTTTCCATTGGTGGACAAGCCAATGCCGGTGGTTTTCACCCCTACTATGTGGAGCGCAAGAGGGAAGTTAGATTGTATAATATATATAGAGTAATCGGGACGAACACTTCGAAGAGGGGACCTCGTGTTAGGCGCACGGACTCCTCATAAGAAATCCCAGGGCAAGGTTACCCTGCCTTGACACGCAGGAGCTTGGAAAGAAAAAGATAACACGCCCCTCCAGCCCCGGCGTTGGGACGGCGCGTCATCACTAGCCGGGTGCGTAGTGGCGGTCCAACACGAATGACGACTATCATTGGAACACAGCTGATAAGACCGTATACGTCGCAGCCATCGGTCCGACCGTATCCAGTTCACAGGATAGACGGGGGGAGACCCCCGGCCACCTGATGCAGGTCGAAACATGTGAATCGGAGGATGGCGCATAAGGTTACGGACACTTGATGACCCACAGTCAGAAGGGTGGGTCAAAGGTAACGGGACGCGTCGCACGAAAGTTAGTCCCCTCATACCTACAAAGACGCTTAGGGTAAGAACGAGGTAACTATGCCCAGCAAGTGGATCGGGTGGATCTACAAAGGACGTGTTGGCACAGGATGGTGTCCAAGGGAAAAAGCCCACAGGCGCGATGCCCACGAACTGTCATGTAATGCGAGAAGACTAGAATACGACATGTGGTCGCATGCCAAATTCTCTACAGAACCAAGAAAAGAAGACCGGCCATCTTCTGTATGGCGAGTCAAAACTACCCCCAGTGACTACCGGGGCAAGATAATTTGTAACCATTGTGTCATCAGATAAATGGTTAAGCTGACACTTGTCGTGGCCTGCACACCAGCAGGAATAACGGAAGCGCAGACCGATAAGTTAGCCATGGGAGAAAAAAAGTCTGATAGCGAGTTCCCAGGGTCTACGAGTGTACGCACTCAGGTGAAGTTCACAGAATTGTGGACGCAGTACTTAGTTAGCATACAGTTGGCATGTATACCGCGATTGCTGCGACGAGGAATATAAATATCCAAGCATCTTCGCTGCTATTAGAGATAACCCGGACGGAGAAGAGATCTTATCACTATAATAAGTTTTTATCTTATCGTTAGCAATACTTGGACGATCTATCCCAAAGAGTACCCTTATATCTAGCTTACATTACTCATCTCTTCTTAGCGAGTTCTCTGATATAAAGCTATCCCGGTTCTAGCTATCGGAATACCTCACCCCGAAGCTACCATTTCACAGTATGACCTGGATCTCTCCTGTGTAATCTGCGGCTATTACACCACCGCCCACTGCTATTCCCATCCTGCTAGCCATACCACTCGTTGCAACCAGCCTTCCATAGATTCCTTCCGGCCGTCCTATCTCAATACCTGTTTCAACCATTGTCTGTTTCTTGACTGGTAGCCGCCCGACTTTCAGGTCCTAGATGTCATGACCAGCCCAGAATTGTGATCCGTTTGTCGGAATTATTGCCTTGCCCGAGACTCTCATTATTCTCGGGCTTGTTGACTCCTGTTTTGCCAGGGTGAGGGCTGTCCCTGCACTCCGTTTTTGATGAATTGCTTAAATTTGACAATCTTCAGTTTTCAAAATTGACTGTTCACTCTGGCGAGCTCTCTCCTTAGGATGGTACACCGGCTCTCTGCTTAATGCGTCTGGCTTGCCACCCCTGCTTCGCGCTCTCTAGACTATCTTGAAGTTATAGTCCTTTAATTCTTGGGCCCATCGAATTTGCCGCGGCTTACAGGTCTTTTTGGTCAAAAAGGACAGTAGGTTATGATTGTCAGTGTATACCCTCACCGGTTCTTCTTCACCCACTAGGTATTGCTTACATTCCCTGAAGGCTTCCATTATCCCGCATAACTCCTTATTGTGGATGTCGTAATTTCTTTTAGTGCTATTCAACTTGCGAGAATGAAATGCTACCGGGTGAAGCCGTCTTCCTTGGTATTGAGACAATACGCATCTGAGCACAAAATGACTCGTGTCTGTCTCTACTACCCTCTTCCTTCCTGGGTAAAAATGCCATAATATTCGTGGCATTGTGAAGCGTCGCTCCGGCTCCTCAAATGCCTCCTCCTGCTCTCTTCCCCACTGAATATCTTTTGGGTTTCCCTTTAGCGTCTTAGTTATTGGCTTACGAACTCGTGAGAAATCTTTAATGAATTGTCGACAAAGGTTTGCAAATCCAATGAAGATTTGGACTCCTTTAACCGATCTTGGGTGGGCCCAATTTTGCACGCTTTTCACTTTCCTATCACTCATGGTGACTCCACTTGTCTTCACAATTTATACTAGGAGTTTAAGCTCTTCCTGGTGAAACACCAACTTGTTGAACGATACCGCTAGGTCATGTTGTCCGAGTTGGTTCAGGACATCTTGGACCAGGTTGATATTAGCTTCTATATTTTCGGAATATATAAGGATGTCTTCTAGATAGACGACTACTCTACGCTTCTCGGAAACTTCCTACCCCCTCCTATATTTTACATACTTTCCAAACCTTGCCCCGCTTTGCCTCCGGGTCAAACCCATCGCCTACTTTTTCTCAAGCCCTGCCACTGCCTGTATGGCAAACCCTCACCAACTCCCCCCTGGCAACACTGCCTTTTGCAGATTATTTCGCTGGCGCCTCCCCTGTGCAAACGCGCGCGTCTACGCCTGCCATTGACTACCCTCAAGCCTTCACGGCAGAACAACTGGCCCTCGCCCGGTCTTCCCTGCGCGTAAACCCCCGCGACCTCCCCGACCTTTCGCAGGACCTCTTGTCCAGGCTCATCCAGTCAGAAACAGCAACTCTCACCCTCCTTTCCCAACTTGTAAGAGGGCTGGTAGCCGTCTGACATGAACTTTCCAGGGTCACCCAGAAGCTGACATCCCTCGCCGAAGAAAACGAGGCATTGAAGCAGGAGCTCCACTACCTCTCCTCACAAATTGCAAACCTCCCACTCCCCCAGCCTCCGCCCCCCAACTAGGACCTCTCCATCCTCCAATCAGCGATCAGGGACCTGTCACATTGGGTGACAGCCCGTGTACCCCCTCTCCCCCAGGCACCGGCTCCCACACCCCAGCCCGAGCCCCCTACTCGCCCCCCTCCCACTAAGCAAGGGAAAGAAAAGGCCCCAGCACCCCCCTCCCCTCCCCCCAACCCAGATGAGAATCCTAAATACCTCATCCGTTACTACGACACAAAGCTTGGCAGGGCTTTCTTTCACCCGGAGCGCTACGCACAGATCTTCCCCCACTGCTGCGAAGCCGGTGAGTTCAGAAAAGGGGCTTATGATCTAGCTTCTTTCACCGCCTGCCACCTCCACTGTAACTACACCTCCTCGCCCTTGTATGCCCACGCTGCCTCGTGCCCCGGCCCGCGTGGCAAGACGACGAAAGCCGCAAAGTGCCCTTCCGCTCAACAAGTTGCGCGTGCGGCTGCCCCCCTGATTAAAAAGGGTCCGCCCTCCCTCCCCAGTGTACAACAACGTTTCTTGGCTCCTCGCCTTGCCCCAGCCCCTCACCTGGACGCTCCTGCAATTGCAGCGACCTTCCCCGACATTGCAGCTCGCATCCTTTGCAAATCCCACTACCTACTACCCTGTGGGTTCTCTGCATCGGTAAACGTTCGCTCAGCTATTTCACTGACAGTAACTGACAAGGAAACACCAGCCCCGTCCTACGCGCCCTACTTCGAATCCTTCACAAGGTCCCTAAACTGGTCCTTCCCTGTGGGTGAAAACCCCGGAGCCCTGTTCGTCTAAGCCCCTACCGCTGTACAATTGGCAATACCCACCCTCCCTCTCCGTTTCCTCCCCCAAGATGAAGAGGAACTCTTCCCATACCTCAGGCACGCAATCCTCAATGACAAAGCGACCGCGATTCTCTCAGCCCGGTACCTTAACGCAAGCTGAGACTCTGGGGGCACAAAGAACGCCACTTCGGTGGTTGTCACAGTCGACCTGCAGCACATTGCGGCCCTTACTTCCGGCGTCGTCATCCTCTCCCAGAAACGCAACGTCGAACTGGCCTTCTGGGCAAGCCGCTCCTCTCGGTGTACAAACTGCTGGAGATACTGACACGCTACTCAGCGATGCCCTGCCACCCACCCGACGTGCCCCATTTGTCCGTTTCACCATACTCGTGTGGCACACAGATGTCAGAACGCAACCTGCCCCCGGAGCGGGAACAATAAGCCAGTCCCGTCCTGTTGTCCGACCTCGCCCCCCCATTGCTGCAACTGCCGTGATGACCACACTGCCACCTTCAAAGAGTGTCTGGCTCGATCTCAGCCTATTGTCCCCTCCCGACCTCCTACCCCTGTGCCCCAGGGTCAAGACCCCATAGATGTTGTCGTCGATCCCAACGAAGTACAATCTACGGCGCTGGGTGGGGCGGGTCCCAGTCAGATGGACCTCGTAACCCCCAGACAACCCCCTCGGGCAGGCCCTCCACACCTCGCATCTACTCAAGCGGTTGGCGGTCCTCTCCCCCTGGAGGAATCAAGCCCCTTCCCAGCACCATAATCTCGTCGGGAACGTTCCGGAAATGAGTAACTCCCCCCACCCTTCCAGCAGGAGGCAGGCCTCCTTCCTCTCCCACCTTTCGGTCATCCAATATAACTACATTGGGAGCTAGGATGTTTTTCTTTCCTTGTTTGAGTCTTTCAAAGAGACGTGCACATACCCCGCGGTGGTCCTCCTTCAGGACCCTGCTGTTAGCCAGGCCTGCCTGCCCCCCTTTAATGGTTTTGTGCCCTGTGTTCCGCCTGTCAGGAAGCCCAGGGTGCCATCATATATCCATCGTTCCTTTCTTGCTTGTTTTTCGGTGTTAGCAAGGTTCACGGACAGGGTTGACGTGATGTCCCTCGACGTCTCCTCCCAGAAACCTGTTTGTGGTTCCCAGTTCCACTCCTTTAGGCTGGACAATGCGTACTCCATAAACTTGGCGGATCGTTGAGTCCATTCCATCCCCCCAGAATGCCTCTTCCCTGACACGGGGATCCCACTCTTGGTAGTTGGAGACTTGAAATCCACAAGGCCCTAGCTCACGTGCTGCACTCCTTTTCATCTCAGGAAGTCTCCTCCTCCGCCCCATACTTTGCTTTAGCCCAGTTGTGTGGTTTCGCCGTACTAAACTCCCCAGGCATGTACACCAGGTTCCCTCGTGCGGGAAAGGCACGCCCCTCTGTTATCGACCTAGCGTTCGCCAACCCCCTGCTCCTACCCTAGGTCAAGGGTTGGGAGACCTCCCTCCCTGCGAAGGGCTCCGACCATGTCCCCATCACGATACCACTTGCCTCTCCGTCCCCGGATCTGGCCGCGCTTCGCCTCAGGTGGGACCACACGGAGTGGGATCTGCTCTCTCCCATCGTCAAAGAATTCAGAGTTCCCCCCGCTCCACCGTGCTTCTCCCCTATAGTCCAAGACGACTTGTTCAGTGGAATGCTCGACTGCCTTACGGCCTTCCGGAAAGACCACATCCCAAGCTCATGCCCTTCCCACGACTCTAAACCTTGGTGGTCCCCCCACCTCACCTTCATGCACCGCGCATATCATAAGGTGGCAAGGGTGGCCCGCAAACATGGAACCATGGCCATAAGGGAACTGGCAAACGTTTCCAGGTCAGGCTATTTGAAGGCAAGCAAGGTCACAAAAAACAAGCACTGGTGCTCCTTCTTGCTCTCTGCCCCCCCCCCAGAATCTTTGGACAGCGTAGAGGTTCGCCTGACGCCGGGCGCCCGCCCACTTTCCCTCCCTCCTTGGGACTGAAACCCCTGAACAAATGAACAAGGCCCTGTTGGGCCATTTTTTCCCCCCCAAAGCTGGATTCTCCTCTCCCCCGAGGCTGAGGCCTCACCTTTCCGCACCCCCCCTCACCAGCGAAGAAACCACCTCCGCGTTCTCTAAGTCCTCCGCCTCATCGGCCCCCGGCCCCAACGGCATACCCTACCTCACTTGGAAGTGTGTAAACGCGATTAACCCGTGTATCCTCCTCCAACTCCTCTCCCCCCAAATCTCCCTGGGATACCATTCGGCCTCGCTCAAGGTGGTGAACAGAGTGGTACTTGAAAAACCTGGAAAGCCCCCTGGCCAGTCGCCCTCTGCCTTCAAGATTATCGTCCTCCTCCGCAGGGTCTCAAAGATCCTGGAAAGGATAGTTGCGGCGCGCCGTCTCCATTTAGCCCGCTCAAAGTGCCTGATTAACCCTAACAAATGCGGCTCCCTCCCTGGGCAGAGCACATACAATGCCTGCCTCACCCTCATGAACGACGTGAAAACCCTGCAAAGGCCACCCCTGAAGGTGTTCTCCCTGTTTTTGGACATCAAACCTGGCATCAATAAAGTCAAAAACCCAACACTAGCCCGCATCCTAAGGGAGGGCGGCATCCCCCCTTACCTGGTCTCCTGGGTCTCTTCGTTCCTGGGTGAACGCAGCTACACACCGGCCTCCCATGGCGCCCCAGGCATCCCAGCCCCCGGCAACCCCGGGGCCCCCCAGGGCTCCCCCATCTCTCCCCTCCTCTTTCTCATATACGTTGCACCTCTTCACTTCAGGATCCCATGGAGCATGATGCTTTCCTAAGTGGACGATTTCGCCCTGACCGCCGCCTCACTTCCCTCTAGGGGGAACATCTGCCGCCTCGAGAGGCTGTTCAACACCATCCAGGCGAGGGTAGTCAATTTGTGAATATCCTTCTCCGTCCCCAAATCAGAGCTTATACATTGAAGTAGGCCCAGCCAAAGGCACTTGCAGTGGTGCCTCTCGCCGATATACCTTGACGGGGAACCTTTCCACCCACGGGACTCCCTGCGGTGGATAGGGTATTGGTTCACACCATCCCTGTCCACATCAACCGACTTCTCGCCCCACCTGGCGCTGGGCCAAGGGGCCTTTGCCCTCCTCAGACCCCTGAGGCCCCCCGGGGCCGGGCTCACCCCCCAGCTATGCCACAGGCTGGCAACATCACTTGTCGCGCCCATCCTCCTTTACTAGGTGGACAGCTTTATGCCCAATGCGGGCTCCCTCTCAAGGCTCAAGACCTTCTGGCACAAGGTGCAGAGGTGGGCCAACAAATGTTTCTTGTCAATCCCCATCAGCATCTTGGCTATCGAATCCTGCCAACCCCCCCGTTCTCCTCCTGGTGTCTCAACAACAGAGACTGGCCGCACTCCGCACAGTCTGCTCCCCACCGGTGGTCAACCCTGCGACAGAACGCGTACACTAATCTTTCCGCTCCTGTCCTCGCACCGGACCCTGGATAACTCAAAGGCCCACACCAGAGGCCTCTCGTCGGTCTACCTTACCCGAGGCTGGAAGATGCCCCTGCCAGTCCCCACCTCTTCGGAACCACCTCCCTGTGGACGCAGTGGCTCACAGGACCATCCCCTTCACAGGAGGCCTTTCCAAGGTGCCAATGACCAACTCACACCTGGTCCCCGAAGTGTCGGCCTTCCTCCCCCCGCAATCCCTGATAATGAGCACGTACTCCGCCCTAAAGAACAGGGTCCAGGAGGCACTCATCGAAGCCTGGTCCCGGCTGTTGCCCCCTCCTGCCTCCTGTGACCACCCCACAGCCCTACACCCTCGACCCTTTGTGGGCCTGAGCAAGTTCGTGGCGGGATGGATGCACCAAATGAGAGCTTGGAAAAGCTACCTGGCTGTACACCCCTCATACAGAGCCCCCCAGGCCAATACCTCCTGCCCCCGCTGCGGTTTTGAACCTGAGATGTTTGAACACGCCATCCTCACATGCCCCTCTGGCCAAGGTCCCCACACACGCCTCCTCCACGGCATTACGGATGTCGCTCATGAGGCCCCCCTCTGGTGCTCCCCCCCTCTACTGAAAAGGCTCGCCAGCTATATCACACTCACCTCCACGGGTTTCCCTGTGACAATGTTCCCACCTACCACCCCCGCCTCTTCCCCTCCCTTCCTCCTATCTCCCCCGAACCCACCTCCCCCAATGTTTCGAGTATTTTCCTTACCCGAGGTTTAAATGTAGTGAGTTCAGGTTTTCTTTCCTGTAGGTTATGTTGGCTTTCCTTTCCTATAAGTTGTTTTAACTTTAGGGTCCTTACTGTTAGAGTGGCCCTATGGCCCGGCGGCGGGGAACGCCCCGTGAGAGAGGATATTCACTGGTGCCGTGACTTTCTTTTGTTTTTGTTTGAATTTATAGGTTTTGTTCTCTCCATAGTTCGCGCTGCATCAGACTTTTTATACCTAAAACAATGAACGCATGATTACAAAACAAAGAAACAAAGAGAAAGAAAAGATAGACGACTACTCCCTGGTCCAAGAATTCCCTTAACATTTGTTTCATCATTGTGTGCAAAGTAGCGGGAGCGTTCAAAAGCCCGAAAGGCATGACCTTATATTCATATTTGCTATACAGGCTCCCAACAGGCTTTTTGGGTTCATCGCGTTTTCTCATTCGAATAAGGTGATATCCATCTTTTTGGTCAAGCTTCGTAAACACTTTCGCTCCAGCAACACAGTCGGGGAGGGGCTCATCCCTGAGCGGTAGAGGGTAGTTATTCAGGATTGTCAGCTTATTGTCGTTCGTATAGTCTACGCACAGTCGTAGACTTCAATCTGGTTTTGGGACAAAAAGCGTTGGAGCCCCATACGGGGATTCACTGTCCACAATCTTTCCCTCTGCCAGCATTTTCTTTAAGTATTGCTCCAGCTCGTTTAGCTGGTGTGCTGAGATCGCATAGATTGGGCGCCACAGAGGTTTCGCCGCTTCTGTAAGATTGATGGCTTGATCCAATCTCCTTCGAGGTGCCAACAGCTGCCCTTTTTTCTCTTCAAAAGGCTCCTTAACTTCCCATATGGTTTTGCCACGGTCTGCACCTGTACTCCTCCTTCATCCTCCCAACTTATTCTTCCCACATACTAGGCTTCTTCGTCATAAACCACAATCGCATTCGACTCAAATGAATCAGCTACTCGCTTATCTTCTACCTGAGCCTGCACTTCCTATCATTGAAAACCCCCGTTGTCGGGTTCGCTATGTTCATTAGGAGGTACTCGTCATGCCACCACCTGAGCGGTATGATTAAATCATATTTTCCTGGGTTCCTGATTTCGCAGGATATCAGGCTTCGGTGACCGTGGGCACTGATTTCTAGTAGGACAGTGTGGGTATAGAAAGACCCGCGGTAGGCCCTGTCTCACTATCGAAAACTCTGATCTTTAACTGTAATTCCCAAGCTTCGGTCGTGATTTCAAGCGCTCGTGTAGTATCCTGGTTCATGACAAAGATATTTGAACCAGAATATAGACGTACGTGTATCCAGTGTCCTTTTCCCTGAATTTCAATCAATGCCTTCCCCTCGGGGCAGGTGTAATAATTTGCTTTTTTAATGGGTCTTCAGCTTTGGCTCAGGTCTTGATGAAATCTTTTCATCGTGGTGGATTTATGTAATGTGGGGGTATGTTACCGTACCTGCACAGTTTCAGCTCTTGAATCCTCCTCCGACAAACTTTTACTATCAGCATCTAACTTTTGAATATCCCGCAGCCCACTACTGGCGGTCTTTATCTCCTACCGAGGAGTTCCCATATTACCGGCGTGGTTCACCAGAGTACCCCTGAAGTTTGCGACTAGGTTGTGCCGTCCTTTATTATCGACTTATCCCTCATCTGAGGCTGTCTCCTGCCAGGAATCCATGATAACCTATCACATAGGAAACCACCCATGACCGGTAAACCACCCACATGTGGGAACCATGGAAAACCAAATTTACCTTTGATTAACTCTGTTAACAATTGAGATACACATTGGAAAATTAATCAGCAAGTACTTTCAGGTATGTAGTGTCTGAATATGTAATTATTATTTCATAATCCAAAATTGGCTGTCTTGTATAATCATTTTAAGACTAATTATCTAAAATAAATCACTAATTGCTCTAAACAGTATAAAAGTCAAAAATTGACAAAAACTATCCTTTTTGTTAAATAGAGGGATTGTAAAGTGACTAATCAAAAGTCTTGGTGATGGGCGCCTTTCACACCAAAAATTGCCCTTCCAAAGGGTTTCTTACCCAAGTTTCTCTAGCAAACCGGGATGGCAAACTTTTTAGAAACCACCTAAGTAGTTATATATATCTCTCAAGATTATTCTCTATTATTTACGGAGTCTCCTGACACTTCCTTCTTATTGTACACCTCATCAAAGATGGGAATCTTGTTGGTGAGTGGTGGCTGGGGCAATTATCTTAGTAAATTAGCGAAAATAATGACTTTCAAGAAATGGTAGAACAGTACAAGCCAGTAGGACCTTCAGTTGATAATGAGTATACTTGAAATTGATTATGAGATATTACACAGATGAAGAGACTTTAAACCAGAAGTTTGGGGAATAGAGATCTAGTTTCTGGTGAGATATCAATAATTTAAAACTGGAGCTTTCGCCCATTTTTGGTGTGAAATAGGGGAATTCCCAAGACCTTTGATTAGTCACTTTAAAAGTCTTACTTGATCTAAGTTATAAATTTTTTACATTAATTTATAGCTAGTTTTCATACTTATAATAACTAATAGCAAGTAGAAAACAGTACACAAATTCAATCAACTTGATACTATGATTTCTGCTTATTGAGTTGACTGATTAATCCAATTCTTTACGAGTTGCTTTGCACTTATTATTCAAACATAGTCACCTGGTTTTAGGTTAAATAGAGGGAATCTCCATTTTCCATACCTTAATTTTTATAAGGAGTAAATAGTTATATAATAAGAGTTAAAGTATATAAGAACTTAGAACGCTAGTACCTAATAGGTGTAAAATATGTTCTATTAGCTTGCTAGTATTAGGTAAGCATAAGATTTTATGTGCTAGTCTTGCAGATTTGAGTAACTTCATGTAATTTTCCTATATTCTGCTAATATTCAAAACTTAGTTAGCATATTTAACAAAATTTCCAAAATTTGTTCAAATAATCTGATATTTTGAAATTATGTAGTCTATAGATTTCTAATATAGATTATAATGCTTGATTTATTAAATGTAATTTATATATATATGTATGCATATCTAGTATAAAGATGATTTATTACTAGTAGATGTACAATAATTAGTTTATAATATATTGAACAACTAAATAACAGCTTAAATATACGTTTTGAGGTAAATTGTATAGTTTCCACAATGACTACTAAGATTTGAGTAGTAATTCAAGAATATCGAAACCTTAAACTCTATAATCTCTGGTACACTGAGTAGCATTGATAAATAAGAGATATTAGTTTTAAATATATAGTAGATCAAGTAAATGGGTCTAATAATATCTTACAAATAACATATTATATTTTCCTGGATCTATGAATACTATAAAAATACATTTTAGGCTGTTTGGCAGTTTTATTTGCAAACATTGCTCACAGTTTAGCTACTAAGATGCAAATCTCTATCTTGCATAAACACTAAGGCATTAAATGTTAAAAACATCTATGTTTAGCCTTAAACTTTATTTAGAAACTAAAATAATGATAATAAAGTATATTACAATGAAATAGAGTTATTGGTTTACTTAATAACAAGATATCTTACTGTGAAGATCCTTGAACTTGTTTAGGGCTTTCAGCATCTTATTAGTTACTGTAACACTGAAAGATAGTCATGAATTTGAGTAAAAAAACACGTGACTCAGAACCTAATAGCCTTATGCAATCTTTCCATAGGCTTACCAAAATACAGTTTGTAGCAGTTTGAATTTTATCCTCCTAAGAGTATTGAGTGGTTTGTTATGTGTAATTGGTCTTAGAATGATTTCTCTAGGAGCCCTGTTTCTTATTGTCAAATATTAATTACATATTTAAATTCTCCATACTCAAAGGTACTTGTTGATTAATTTTCAAGGTTGTATCACAAGTATTAACAGAGTTAATCAAAGGGAAACTTGGTTTTCCATGGTGGGCAGTTTCCCGGTCGTGGGCGGTTACCCGCTGCGATATGTTGCCTCCACCCTCGGTTTGGCCCTACTCACCAGGAGTGGCCTCCTGTGACCCTATTCGTCAAAACATCAACCTCATACAGCATAGAGGCGCCCCTGGCTTCTATTTACCTGGCTGTTGTACCTGGAAGGAAAGTCAGGTTGCCCTGGATTTCGACCCAACTTCGTGTGTCCTTCAACTAAAGCCTTGTTTTGACATATGGTTGTCTTCTCTTTCTATGTATTCTGGTCGACCACTTTCTTCACGTATGACTTTGTTTTTTTAAGTTTCCCGTGGTGAGCACGGACTACCCATTATTTTAGTATAAAATGGAAACTGGTATGCTTTGTTGGTTTTTTAGCTGTCCGGTGGGATACCATCACTGACTACCCCTCAGGTTTGTCGTTTCGAGGCCGCAACCACACTACCCAATCACAGTCGTTGTTGGTACCTGGATGCCTTTTTACAAAATGTGGTCATCCTCAAAAGCCCACGCTGGGGGCCTTTATGCCGCTTGTCTTGAGCTTTGTCCCTGGCCATCTAAGGTCACCGTGGCTACCTGGAGGCGTCGCCTTGGTGCGAATCAGGCCTGTCGTTTGGGCTTTGCCGGCTCTCGATATACCACTGATACATATACTGGCTTTCGATAGTATTTCCAAGGGTTCTTTTTCATCCCGTACCGGGTGCATTCCTTGTCCTCTTGTCCTGTGTTGACAACATTTTGCTCGACGCCCTTGTGGGCTTCTGCCCACACCCTGTGTTTAACCTCCCCCACCGGTGCCACCGACCCTGCTTTCTTCACCTTTCTCTCCCCAGCCTTCTTTGCCTTATAATCTGCTTTTGCTTTGGCCGAGTATTGCTTGTTTCCTCTCTTTGGGGGCCGCAGGCTTCCAATCCTCAAATTTCCTTTTCTCACCACTTGGCACACCTGAGGGACCGCCTACCTGAAGACTCTTCCTTTTTTCCTTGAAGTCTTCTTCCACTCGGGGGACGGTCGTGACAGCTTCCAACCATTCGCCGTCGTCGACAGGCTCACTTCCCGAGCGCCATGGTAATGCGTCCTCGGGAATTTAGTCTTCAATCACCCTTCCCCGGGCTATCCCGGTAACTCTTGCCCAGATGTTTAGGTATTCCATTTCTAGCAACAACCTAGCTATGTCACTGCGATATATGACAAAGGCCATTTCTGGTAGGCCTTTTTCCGCCTCATGGGTAAGGCCAAAGCATCGTAGGGCTTGTCCTGCAAAAACGTGCCAGAACTCGTATCCCACTTCTGCTGCCTGGTGTAACATAACTCTCCGGTCATTTGACGCCGGTAGGTTAGCATGAAGGGCGCGACCTCCTTTACCCCAATTCAGCTTATGGCGTATCAGATTCATTGGGCCTTATCATCCCATAGCCAACTGTTTCTACCACAAGGTCCATCCATGTCAACAAGCATATACGTATATCTTGATGTTTTTCGTTTTGGAACATGGTAGAGGGGTCCCCTGGGACCCTTGTCCATCGTCCCCTAACCGCGGTGATGATTCGCGCCAGGGTCGGCAACGGCTCGGCCTCCCCTTGGTCGTCATGGGCCTCTGGCTGAGGTCCGGGTCTCTTGTCCCGTCTTCCTTTCCTGGTGTCGTCTGGCTTCCTTCCAGACCCTTCTTCTTCATCCTCCAGGTCTCCCCCTCCTGGTGCTCCACCTGCTCCTCGTCTCAGTGGTGATGGTGTGTTTCCTCAAGCTGGCCCTGATGCTTTGGGCGTCGCGTGTGACGCCTTACCCTTTCCCTTTACTTGTCACATCAGGGTCTCCATCATGGCTTTGAGCTCTGAGATCTCAGCATCTCAGGCCTGTTGAGCCTTCTTATGGTGTCGCAGCTCTTGTCTTAGCAGATTACTACTTATCTGAAGATGTTTAATTTCCCTTTTATACTGCTGATTTATCCGGATGATCTCTTGGTCCAACATTAGGTCCCGGTGCAGAGACTACGCCTGGGTTCCTTGTCCCGTTTTGTGGAGCTGGGATGTGACAGCCTTGTGTTTGCCTGTTGATCATCTGTTTCTCCCAGCGGTTCAGCTACTCGGGCCGCGAACATTTCCTTTACATTCTGGGATCCGAGGTCCAGGATTTGTACTTGATCGTCTATTCGGGCAACCTCGTGTCCTACCATTTGAACCCCAGATTTCCACTGTGTCTCTACTTTTAACAGTTCCTGGGCCATCAATAGGACGTTGGTTGGTAGGGAACTGAAAGCAAGATGTTGCTCATCCTGGCATTCTGTGAGCTGAGGATCGAATGGTCCTGTAATTCGGGCTAGTGGGTCGATCTGAATGCGCCTCATGGGGTGGTTGGTGGGTTCGGGCGTCTTTCAACCCTTCTCCAGTCTTTTCTCATACCTCACTAGGAAGCTTAATGCGGGTATAGCAGAGCCTCGAGTTTGTTCAGACGAGTGCGACCTGACAAGCTGGGTGTTGGTTGTTTCCACCCTCAGGGCTGAAGTTCGGGACAGCTCATCACCTTCTTCCTCTTGCGATTCCATGACTTCCTGCACTTTGGGGTTAGAAGTCATGTTTTCGACTTCTTAATGTGAAACCTATCTGTGGGCTCCTCCCCACACAGCTGGTATCCCAAAGTTCTAACTCGGGTGACAGTCCCTCTGTGGGTACTAAGTCTTCCAAACGGAGTTTGATTTCTCGGAGGGGGTAGGATATATGAAGTCTTCGCCGTACTAGTATCAATATAGTGCGGCGATATCTTCGTTTGTAACGGTTTTTTCAGGGTTTATCCACCTGAAATAGGATACGTGGTAGGCCTCCTGTGTCCCTAGTTCATGTATCTCCGTATAGTTGAGGACCTAGTCTATTGATGTAATCCTCAATGGACTTGGTTCGAAAGGTGTTCTGGGTTTGGGAGTATAAGAATTTCTGCCAAGCATTCGTCTTGGTAATGATGAGAAGTATCAATATACTTTTAGGTGGTAGCTTCGGCGTGAGGTATTCCGACAGCTAGGAGGTGAATCGTTTTATATCAGAGAACTCGTTAAGAAGACACAAGGAATGTAGGCTAGATATAATCAGGTACTTCGGGATAGATCCTCCAAGTATTGGTAACTATAAGGTAAAAACTTATTATATTGATAAGATGTCTTCTCCATGCTTGTTCTGTTCTAATAGCAGCGAAGATCCTTTGATATTTATATTCCGCGCCTGAGCAATCGCGGTATACATGCTAACCCCGCATGAACCAAGTACCTTTCTCCAAACTGTGCGAACTTCACCTGAGTGCGAACACTTGTAGACCATGAAAACTCTCTGCCACACCTTTTGCACCCATGGTCAACTTGTCGGTCCGCGCTTCCGTTATTCCTGAGTGTGTGGAGACCATATCTGATATCAGCTTAGTTGTTTATCCATTGACAGAGTCTGCTTCTCACGCAGCTAGCATAAAAAGCTATTTTTATTGACTGGGGGAGGTAAAGGCACAATACCAGCTTAGTTTGAATGACAGATGGAATGCCGATGAAAATGGGTTTGGTATAGGAATAACTAAGAAGGGGAAGGTAATGTTATCGGCGCAGGCGAAATCCATCCGTGCGGCATCCAGGAAATTGTGAGTGTGTCACACTTATTGAGGAAGTCTCAGCAGCTGGGAAGTTACTACATCCCCTGTATATCTATCAAGGTGAGCCTCACCTAATAGGCAATCATGACTAAGATCAGAGAGATGAGGGCAGCTTTGGCATTTCCAAGACTGGTTGGACCAATGATTACTTTGGTATCCTTTGGTTGAGAGAGGTTTTCGATCCAGCATCTCAGAGTAGAAACTCTAGACCCCTCATTCTGGATGGTCACTCCTCTCATTTGACCCTGGAATTTATTACATATGCCCGATCACATAGGATACATCACCTCTGTTTCTACAGTCACTCTACCCATGTCTTACATCCGTTGGATGTGGGTCTCTTTGGGCCTCTCGCAGCATACTATAGCAATGAGGTAGATTCCTGATCCCGTGCCCATCCATATCAAACACCCAACAAGGGTGATTTCTTTCCACTTTGTTAAAATGCACGACTGGAAGCACTTACTGAGACCAACCTCAAGTCTGCATTTGCTGCTACTGGCATTTCCCCTTACCGCCACACCCGTGTTCTTGAGATTTTAGAACAGGTTACCCCCCCCACCTGCCGACTTCTTCAATTCAACTCCAAATCCTCTTTGGAACCTCCTTCGTTCAGTAACCCCTCTTCCTCCAGCACTACAATCATGACCCCAACAAATCCCCAGCAAGTATATCAACTCAAAAACCTACGCGAGTCTACAAACAGCATTGAGGATGCAATGAAAATTGGGTTGGCCTTAGGATTTGCAGCCGGTAGTGCTATGGCAGCTGCTACTATCGCTCAGGAAACAGTAAGGCATGTGGCTGCTGCACCAAAAAAGAGCAAATCAGATCACCGCCATATTAGCAAAGCAAAACTGATCTGTCGAAGAGACCTAGATACTGCTCAAAAGCAAAGAGTAGAAAAGCAGGGGAAGGCAAGAAAACAAAAAGAGAGGAAGGGAGCTGCCCGGCCACCTGGTTATAGCCGAAAGGCTACACCCTCTACCGGCCAGGAAAATGAGCCACAGGTGCTTGCACTTCCTCCTCATGCATCTATTGCTTCAAGCATTAGTTGTGGGCCCTCCATTCCCACAACCTCTCAGATCAACCCACATATTCCTATTGGCTAACAATATTCCGGTTCGCTTCAATGACTAAGTACTAATACCACTTACAGCATAGGCTAAGCTATCTTCTATATTTGTTTCTCCGTTAGTTCACTCCACCTTTCATTCAGTTATCACTATCTTATCTAATATCACTCGTTTAAGTAGTTTTCTCACACTTCAACACCTGAGGTGTTCTTGATTTACTTCTTTTTTTTCTTTTACCTGAAATAGGCTTGCTTCTTCTCAGTTAGCTATCCTGTATTTTTTAAATAATTTTATTTTAAGGTTGATGGTTGGGTTTTTCTCGCTATAGGCTTTTGTTAGGTATCATGTAGGGTGGTCGGTTACCTCATTGTGGTCAGTTACCACATAAAAATCATTACCTGCTTCAACTTGTATAAGGTGCCCGGAGGTCTCCCCTCTTAGATCCTGCCTACAGGATCTTGTCGAACAGACAGCCGCGAAGTATATGGTGTTATACGAGGTGTTCCAATGATAGTGGTCTTTGGTGTTGGGACGCAACCACCCAGGCGGCCAGTGGTGATGAGCCCTCCCAACACCGGGGCTGTGGGGGGGTGTTATCTTTTTCCTTTGAAGTTCACGCGTGTCAAGGTAGGGTAACTTTGCCCAGTAAATCCTTACGGGGAGTCCGTGAGCCTAATATGAGATCACCTCCTCAGTTACCGCCACCGCCCCTGAAGACCGCCACTTGAGACACTTCCTCCTCAAAACCCGTGAACTCACTGCTCTCTCCCCTGAGCAGCTCCCGCTCCCCTCACTTGGAGAGGCAGGGGATTTCACACTGGCTAAAAGCACCATCCTCCCACTTCTCGGCTCAATGACCCAAGGCATGGGTGCCACACTCAAAGCAGTGGAGGAGCTCCGTCTCCATACAACCGACCACAAGGCCCCTCTCGCCAACACCCTAGCTAATAGTTCGGCCCGCTTCGCTCAACGTATCCAGATCTAGTCTAGCCTGCGTGACCTGTCACTTAGGGTAGCACACCTCCCTCCTGTACAAGTGGTACCACCACCACCTGCACAATCTTCCCACCCCCGCCCCTCCAGAATCTCCGCTTCTCCGGGCCACTCAGCTAGGGCGCTCCTCAACCACTCTCCCAGGGCCCCACACTATCATTTGCAGCACTCGTGCGTGGCACCAGTAAGTTCGATGAAGCGGCCCGGGAAAATATGGGTGCCAAGAAGAACAACAAGGGTAAGAAAAGTCCTGCTGCTAAGACCTCGGCAACAAAAGTCGTGGATACCATCACGGAGGGGTCTTCCCCGAAAGCCCCTCCTCCTCTTGCCCGCGCTGCAAGAACACTTTTTTGCCCTTCCCTCGTCCCCTGCAGCCCCCTCCTGATGCCGCCGACATAAAGGCACACCTACCGGACCTGGCCGCCTCTGTACTCTGTGAAGCAAACTGCTCTCACTCCAGCTCCCTGAAAGCCATCATCAACGACAGAGGCTCAGCCACCCTCATAGTCACAGACACCTCGGTCCCAGCTGCCTCCTATGCTCTATACTTTGAAGCCCTTACGACCAAATTCAATCAGGCCTACCCCATCAGTACAAACCCTTTGCTTCCAACCACCTCTGTGCAACTCGCAATCCACTCCCTTCCTGTGGACTACATGCCACATTAGGATGAAGACCTGTTCAGTTACCTCTCCAACTCAATCCTCAACTCAAAGGATGTTGCCATCTCAGGGGCCCGCTTTCTCAACCCGAACCTTCAATCCGGTATGGAAATACCTGCCTATTCAGTGGTGATCAACGTCGAACCTGATTCCATCCAAACTATGCTTCTGTCCATCTATCTCTAGGGCAACTTGAGGACCTTTGAGAAACCCTACTGGTCCTCTCCCCTCACCGAGTACCAAAAGTGCTGGGAGTATGGCCACGTCAAGCCACTCTGCAAAGCCGATTCACCAACAGGCCCTTTTTGCTCCCTCTAGCACACGCAGGCGGAACACCGCTGCCCCAATCCTTCGTGCGCTAGCTGTGGCAATGTCACAGCCATCCTCAACTGTTGTCTGGCCTCCCCTGCCAGATGCTCAAACTTTGGTGAAGCGCACTCAGCCAGGAGTAGTGACTGCCCTGAGCGCCACCCTCTAACGAACTCTCGCCCCGCCCCGGCCGCTGCAGCAAGCTTGGCGCCTTTAGACCCTGACCAGCAGGATGTCCGGTGCGCAGAGATCCACTCCCCCAGCACACTAGGGGATCCAACACCCCCCCACAAGGCCTCCTCCCACCATTTCAGGCAGAAACGCCAAGAGCCACCCGCACCCCACTAGCAGCCACTCTCCTCCCACTCGCCTGCCAACCGGCTCAGCCTGGTAAGATGTCGCACAACAGCGAGATCTCTCCCCCATGACTCGGCCCGGGACACCCTCTTTCCATAGTTCTGCACAACTTCCTCGGGAGCTGGGATGTGTTTCTTTGCTTGTTTTATTCTTTTGCTTCAGCAAAAAACCCTCCCTAGATTGTATGTCCACAGGACCCTCCAGTCTGAAGGAATTGATTACCTCATTTTTCGGCCTTCACATCGTTTGCCCTTCATCTAGCGATCGCCGCCCTCGGCTGGCCTTTTATCCTTTTAGGTTATTAGTTGACATGGCCACCATCACCCCGATTTTCACAGGCAGATCAGATCTCCCTACCCGCGAAATATCCACCCCCTCCCTATTCCGCGGGAAGGCTGAGATGGTCCACATAGTCAACTGCTACAGTGTATGGGGCTCGACAGCCACAGAGAGAACAGTTTCACCCACCCTTGCCCTTCCAGCCACCTCCTTCCCTACCCTTGTAGTCAGAGATTTCAACATCCACCCCCCCTCGCCAGACCTGATGAGAAGACACAACTCCTCTGAACTCCAGGCTTCCTTCCTGTACTTCTCACGGGCCGCTGAGCACTGATTCACACTTCTGAATACCACAGGGGTACACACCTGTTTCCCACTCCAAGCTCCCTCCAGACCCTCACTCTTGACCTTGCATTTGCGTCCTGCACTCTAATATCATTCTTCCTGGAATAGATCCCTGACCGGCCTTCTACAGGCTCTGATCAGGTTCCCATCACGATCAAGCTGGGACACCCGATCACAGCCCCTTCGCTCCTGGCTCCGAACTGGGTCAGAACTGACAGGCCTTCCCTCGAACAACTGCTTAAGCAAGCCAAAGTTCCCCCCCTCCAGATCTCCTGACCAGATATTTACTCGAGAACTAGTTTGACTCACACCTCGACACCCTAATCATGCTCAACAAAGCACATACGCCACTCCGCCGCCTCTCGATCTGAGCCAAACCATAGTGGTCCCCTGTGCTAACTACGCTACCGAAAGAATTCCACTGATCCTCCCGGAATGCCCTGGCCTCTAATAATCGGCAACACAGGGCTGGGGCCAAACTCTCCAAGCAAGGTTACTCCAAGTCTATCAAGGCCGCCAAGGCCCAACTCTGGAAGTCCTCCCTGGTGGACGCCACACCATATACCATATGGACAGCCAAGAAATTCGCCATCAACAGAGTCACGCCCAGATTCTCTCACCTTCCTGATGCCACCTTGCTTGTAGAGGTCAAAAAAGCCCTGCTGCTCCACTTTTTCCCCCCAATGCTGTTCCCAATTGCTCCCTCCATTCTAGGGCGCCACAAAGGGTGCAACCCGCTTCTCCGAACCGAGATACCCGCGTGCGTTGGAAGTGAGCCTCACCCTCTGCTCCAGGACCAGACGCAATCCCTTACACCGTATGGAAAAGGGTTCACCTCATAGCGCCCCAACTCCTTACAGACCTCTTGGGCCCCCTCTTGAAGTTTGGTTATCACAGGGTCTCAATGAAGAAGGCCAATAGTATAGTACTCAACAAACCAGGTAAGCCCTCCTATGATTCACCTGCTTCCGACAGGGTTATCGTCCTCCTTTAGACCATCTCCAAGATCTTGGAGAGGGTTATTGCAGCCTGCCTCTCCCTTGTGGCTAGGGTACTGGAGCTGGTCAATCACAATCAGTGTGGCTCCCTCCCCACTGTTTTATCGTTTGACGTTGCTCTTTCCCTGGTGCACACAATCAGTACCCTCCAATGCTTGAGACTTAAGGCCTCTCTCTCCCCTATTCCTGGATATCAAAGAGGGATTCAATAATGTTAATGCATCCATCCTATGCTCCTCCCTTAAGAAAGCGAGAGTCCCTCACTACATGGTCGCATGGATCGACTTATTCTTCTCTCAAAAGACTTGCCGTCTATGTTTTCAACGATCGCCAAAGAGCTTTTCCCCAGTCCAAGTGGGCACCCCACAAGGCTCCCCAACATCCCCGCTCCTATTCGTCATATACGTGGCATCTCTTCATATTGACCTCCACAATATGTGTTCCGTGTTGTTTGTTGACAACTTGGCATTGTCGGCAGCATCACCATCATATAGGACAAATGTCAGAATCCGAGAGAGAGCATTCGGGCAGATTTGGGCCCAAGCCAGAGCTCGCGAGGCAGGCTTTAGCGTCCCCAAGATCGCACTCATCCACTAGAGGACTCCTCTGCAGAGAGACCCCACTGGCACTCCCTTCCCACCTGCCATATGCCTAGATGGCCAGATCTTCCCCCCCCTCCCCTGCATCAGATGGCTAGGGTACTGATTTGCCCCTAACCTGGCATCTTCAGCGCACTTCGCAAAGAGAGTAGGCTTGGCACAAGGCGCCTTCACCACTATTAAAAGACACTGTGTACCAGGCTTGGGCCTCTCCCCTCACCTCTCTCACAGCCTAGAGAAATCACTACTCCTCCCCACTCGCCGATATGGGTCCGACATCATGGTCCCTAGCAGAAACACGCTTGCGATGATAGATATCTACTTGTGCCAAGTCCAACGATGGGTTTCGAACTGCTTCAGGTCAACCCCCATACCCATACTGTCAGGACAGGCCCGCATCCCTCCTCTACAAGCTATCATCCCGAACTAACAGCGCCTGGCCGCCCTGAGGGTTGTCTGCCCAGCACCTACAAACAACCCGGCAGCCGGCTTCCTCTGCCCGACCTTCCCTTTTCTGCTCAAGTACAACTCTCCTGACTTGAGCAGAGGTCTCAGCACTCACAGGGCCCCCAACATAATGCCCCTCTCCTGGAACACAAATCCCCCACTAACTACACATTCCCGTTGTCGCTAACACCGCACCCGTTCATGGGACTCGGACAGTATATGGCTGGACGCATCGACCAAATGAGAGCCCAAAAGACCTATCTCCCCTCTCACCTCTCATTGTCAAAGTTAGACGAATCCAGACACTGCCCTAGATGCCGTTAGGGGGAGGGAACCATTTGCGATCCCATACTCCGCTGCCAGTCAAGATCCTACCACAGAGAACGCCTCCTCCAAAGCCTCTCTAGTGTGGGCCCTGACTCCCCCCTCTGGACCAGTAAAGACCTGCGCCTGGCCCTGACTGCCTTCATAAGGGGCACCGCCACTAACTACCCACCTGACATGTTCCTGTCCCTCCCTCCCTTGCCGGCCTCGATGGTCTTCCCCTCATCACAAGTATCGTGCTGTGAGGTGCACGGACTCCCTGTAAGGATTTCCAGGGCAAGGTTACCCTACCTTGCCACGCACGAACTTCGATGGAAAAATATAACACCCCCCTCCAGCCCTGGCATAGGAACGGCACATCATCACTGGCCGCCTGGGTTGTTGCGTCCCGACACCAATGCCCACTATCACTGGAACACAGCTTATGACACCGTATATGTCACGGCCGTGCGTCCGACCGGATCCTGTTTGCCAGATATATGAGGGGACAGATCCGGGCAGCTTATGCAAGTGGGGGCCGGTGTCTCAAACGACGGCGCATAAAGCTACAGACAGTTGAAGACATGTGGTTGGAAGAGTGGGTCGCAGGTAACAGGACGTTTCGCACAAAGGTTAGTCCCCTTATACCTACGAAGACGTGTAGGGTTTGCAGGAGGTGACTATACCCAGTAAGTGCATTGGGGGCATCCACAAAGGACGTGTTGGTACAGGATGGAGTCAGAGGGAGAAAGCCCATAGGCGCGATCCCGAGGAACAGTCATGTCCTGCTGGAAGACAAGAATACGACATGCGGTCAGATGCCGAATTGTCTACGAAGCCAACAAAAGAAGACTAGCCATCTTCTGTATGGCAAGTTAGACTACCCCCGGTGAGCACGGGGGCAAGATAATTCGTAACCATTGCTGTCAACGGATAAACAGTTAAGCTGACACCTGACGTGGTCTCCACACCATCAGGAATAATGGAAGAGCAGACAGACCAGTTGGCCATGGGAGCAAAAATGTGTGGTAGCAAGTTTTCACGGTCTACGAGTGTTCACACTCAGGTGAAGTTTGCAGAATTGTGAATAAGATACTTGGTTAGTATAGAGTTAGCATGTATACCGCGATTGCTATGAGGCAGAATATAAATATCGAAGCATCTTCGCGGTTATTTAAACACAACAAGCCCGCACAAAACATCTTATCAATAGAATAAGCTTTTATCTTATCGTTACCAATACTTCGACGATCTATTCCGAAGTTTACCATTTTATCTAGCTTACATTACTCCTGTCTTCTTAGCCAGTTCTCTGATATAAAGTGATTCACGTCCTAGCCGTCGAAATACCTCACACTGAAGCTACCACCTGACACGTGCCCTTTCGGCCTTTTTCCTTCCTCTGCACTATGCTCGATTTAGGGTTTATCCTCGCGTACACGGTAGTGTTTTCCAATTACAAGTAATCGTGCCAAGGTTGCGGCGTGCGGCCGCAACCCCCGCATGTTCGCTGGCTCACATCCTGGGGCACTCCTACAGAGTGCCTGCCAGCTCAACGTAAGATTGCGGCTCAACATCACTTTGTGGCTC
>Ga0307517_10000094_pt1 | contig 127813 bp, 119 predicted proteins | sample 23_EM_MG_FD_194515 | JGI IMG/M metagenome (GOLD analysis project Ga0307517, IMG submission 194515) | Populus trichocarpa ectomycorrhiza microbial communities from riparian zone in the Pacific Northwest, United States - 23_EM | ecosystem: Host-associated > Plants > Roots > Unclassified... | reverse complement strand
CCCCCCCCCCCCCCCCCCCCCCCCCCCCCCCCCCCCCCCCCCCCCCCCCCCCCCCCCCCCCCCCCCCCCCCCCCCCCCCCCCCCCCCCCCCCCCCCCCCCCTGTTGGAAGTCGTGAGATGCTGCTCGGCATGTTCCCATGATAGTCGCTTTGTTCGGATAGTTTCCGTGAACGCGCTTTGGCTTTGGCTCTGGGAATGCACTTGAGTTTTGGATCGATGAATCCATCTGGAGGGAAGAGGGAAAGCCATAAGGAAATCGGGAAAGCTGTGAGAGTCGGATGCCCGGAGAGCCGGGTGCCAGGAGGCTATGGGCAGCGGGAGTCTTTGTCTTTCCTTTGATAGGACGGGAGTGAGCAAGGAGAAGGGGGGACATAGCGCATCGGACCGAGTAATTAACCACCCTGGGGAGTTTGACCACAATCATGAAACCCAGATACATGACGTAATTCTTGCCATTGCTCAACAATGCCCGGATGTCAAGCCTAAATTTGAGTGAGAAAGTCTGCATATGCAAAGTGGGAAAAAAGCTTCACTAAGGCGATTTCACATCTCAGAGAGCATCCAGGGGCAACATACCGTAAGAGCTCGAGTAATTGAACCGTGTGCTATGAAGTCCAGAATTTCCTTCTCTGGAACGGGGGCAAAAACACAGCAAAAACACAGCCCCTTTCCCCTTCCAAGACAGAAAAATAATAATCTTGACCTTACTGAGAGGAAATTCCAACGACATAGCACACGGTTCAATTATTCAAGTTTCTACGGGCCTGTGGTGTTGCCCACTCATTCAGTTTAAATAAAGGAACTTTTTTTAAAAAAATGCTTTGAAGGACTGGCAAAGGCTTTTAATCAAGCTCATCAGGGCCAGCAGAAATTGATCAGGAGGGGGAGGAGGGGGAAAGAATCACGCAATGTGTGGAGGAATTCGATAATATAGGGGTTCCCCCAAAACATCACCATGTAGAGGAGATGATGAGAGCTGTTTCTTCAACTGGCTAGCCAAATGATAGTCTTGGTCCACCATAGTTGAAAGAGCACTTTCATCCAAGTACCTGTCCTCCTGATAGTTTTGAGTACTATGTGCCATTATTCTGTACCCATGGGTCTCATCTAACCTTGGGTTTACTGAGTTTGTCCTAGAGCACCATATTACTTTAGACTACTGTGCTCTGCTTTTCATCATATGGTGCATGGATAAAATTAACCGCGCAGACAATTGATAGCAATGGAACACCCCTGATCACTCTGCACTTTCAGCACCATCGAAAGAAATTTCTCTAGGTCAAATATTAGTTTCTACTATGTATTCGACTGTAAATTTACATTCTTAATTTATTTTTTTGGTTTTCACGATATTGGGGTTGGTGGGGAGTGCTGTTTTCATGGCCGGAGTTTTTCATGTTCGCTGATACGCGGTTAATTTTGTCCACCGACCATACCAACCCATCTCCAACCACTTGATGTTAGAATTCTTTTACCACTTGAGCGCCTTTTTGTCTAGAAGGTAGATGAATGGGATTGGAGCTATGGCCCTTATACCCACTTCCATAAAAGGGACCCCTATCCAATGCTAACCAATACTCAGAAGCATGCACTCACATTGTCAAATACCTCTCAATATTTTGCACAACCTGTATTTGGCTGATCAACTATCTCCATATTCTCTGAAACCCCTCCCTTTAAATTTTCAACTAAAGTGCTGTAGCACCTTGCTGATCTCCTACTGATCTCCCGTGATAAATGAGATATCACAGCAAGAGGCCTACTAGGGCCTGAGTTCCCATAATATTAATAAAATCAAGACTATGATGAGCGAGACTGCTTTAATTGGCTAGAGAGAATTAGGCACAAGTACGATAAACCCAGAGCTTTTAAAGCAAGAACTTGAAAGGGAAAAGAGGCGGCCGGGCAAAACTGATCGGAAGATGATCGGGAAGGTATTATAGGACTCGGGAACTCATAAAATTATTAAAGAGAAAATTTGCAGTGGAGGCAAAAAGACCGGAAATGAAAATAAAAGGGCTAGAAATTGAGTTAAATACAGCTTTCACAATGTCATGAAGGAGAATGCTCCGGTAAATGAGCTGAAAGTGCTGGGCTGGCATGGTGAACCTGACATGGAGGAGGAAAACACCCTCTCAACCATCAATCACCAGAATCACAATACACTTTATACTCTTGCTTAAGTTACTGTGGTGTCCTACCGCTTGAAATCCCCCATCTGAAATTGGAGATCCAGGCCCTACTACCCAAGCCTCCCAAAATCTGAACTCCCGCTGCCGAGCTAAATCATTATATCATATCTCCCCCCCCCCCCCACCCTTATGCCCCTTCTACCTATGAAATCTCTATTTTTTTCCACTTCTTTCCTCCACCCCTTCCGACTCCTGGAGTTGAAAGGGAATTTTTTGTTTTACGGCCCGGTCATTATCAATTGAGTTTGAGTTGGCTTCATTTGGCTTTATTTTAGTTACTTTCTTCATATGGTTTGCATTGATGATTCTTGTGTCACAGTAGTCAAGCTCCCCGGGGTGGTCAATAACCCGGTCGGATGCGTTGCCTCCAATAGTGTGGGCATGTGTGGTGGTCCATGGGAGGATAGGACTTTGTTGTGGTTATATATATTCCTGTCTTTACCATTAGTTAGTTGAAGCAGGAAAGTGTGACGTTGTTGAACGAAGATAACCCCCCCTGCCCCCGAGCTGTACGACCATATCCCGCTGTGTGAACTCTTGGCGTTTTGTTTGGTTGTCGTCGCCCTACATCCATGTTTAAAAAGCCCCTCCTTTCTGCAGTCATTCGCTGTCTTAGGGTCCTGGAGAATCCTAGGCTTGTGTGGAAGTTCCGGGGCGGAGCATACCATGAACCAAAGGGCATTCTGGAGTTCGAGAATTCCGGGATGTGATTGAAGAGCGCTTGGGTTTTATAAGGTGCCATGGAAGGCTATGGTATACGACCAACGATGCCTCGATAGCACCCTGTGAAGAAAGCGGAGCAGTGAAGGAAAGTGGATGGCTTTATGTGAACCGACCCCCGACCATAGCTTATGGAGTTTATGGGGTCTGTTTTCTCTTCTCTTTTCTTTTTCGTTATCTTTCGTTATCTCCCGGACTTCTAGATTTCATTAGGGGCCGACCTGGTTTATTTAATTTCACTGTTCGCCGGGCTACCAGGTGAAGGTTATTGTGGTGTTCTGCTCCGACGATAGAATAGCCCCAAAGGGGTTTCCCCTGCAGCAGTTACATAATGCAGCTGTCTGGATCCAGTATGAGGTCCGAGGATGTTATTATTGAACAAGGCAATGACTTCTAAGAGGCTATTTGAATACGACCGTTTTCGTTCCGTTGCCCCACATAAATGACTATTTCCCCTCCGTTATTTGTATCGGGTAACTGAACGGAAGGGTCGTATCCGAATAGGCTCCAATCTTCACATGGAGCAAAGAGCTAGATTCATAAATAGAATCACTCCATCACTAGCACAAGTACTGCCACAAGTTCTCTATATCTTAATCTTCAACTAGCTAACTACATTCTCTTTTGACCTCTAAGCATTCCCACACCCTTCCGCCACAATGCTAGCTCCCCTCCTCCTAACGACTGCGCTCCTCTACATTGGCTACACCTGCTACTCCCTCCACACCATCCTTTGCAAAGTCCGCCCAGTCGGCATCCCCTACTTTGTCCTTCCTTTCTACCCCTCCCCGCTCGGATGGATCGTCCTCCGCCCCATCGCAAAAGCTGTATGCAAGGTGCTCGGCCTTACTCACCAGTGGTTCATCCTAATGACCTTGGAGTGGCAATACAGCCAACGCTACGAGATATACCGGCTCATTGGATCAGACATTTTCTTTACCGTTACTCCGTGGGACGTTATACTACATGTCGCTGACCCGGATATGGCGGTTGAAGTCCTTGCTGGAAAGGGTGGGGATGGAGAGTTGTATCTTAAACCAGAGACTGTTGGCCAGTTCATGGGGAATTTTGGGGAAAATGTGCTTACCACGGAAGGGGCGGTTTGGCGGGCTCACAGAAAGGTCGCTGGCACAGTAATTGGGAAGTCGTGAGTTTTCTGATTGTCACTTTTTACTTTTATTTCTATTTTTTCCACCTCCTTAAGCTGACATGTGCTTGGTGGGGGAGGCTGCCCATTGTCTGGGACGAAGCCTTAGCTCAAATTGGGCAAATGCTCCAATATTACGATAAAAAAGAAGCCATAGATACCACCTACGGGGATTTTAACAAAGTTGCACTCGGAGTTATTGCTCATGCTGGGTTTAGTAAGGTTATGGAATGGGTCCCTCTTACTACCGCCATCACCAATAAGAAGTATGGTGAAAGGAGTTATCAGAAGTGTTTCAATATTCTGTTTGAGAATTTACTGTGGACCGTTATTGCGCCTAGTTGGGTTTTGGGTCAGTGTTTCACTTTGCCAATGCGTTAATGCAGGAAGTGCGCTTATTTAAATGAGTGGCATATGTGTAGAAATGCTACCTTTTAAGGCTGCACGGGAAGCGGGAAGGGAAACAAACAACTTCAGGTTCTTTATGAATGAATGGTTTGAAGAGAAGAAGGCTAAGATTGAGTCGGATGATAAGACTACACTCAAGCCTTCCTCCAGAGCGGACTTAATGGGTATTCTTATTGCTTCTAATATTATCTAGCTAAGAAATTTACTGATATGTATTCAGAATCATTGGTTAGGAACTCCAGTTTAGACAAGGGCTCAACTCTGGAAAAGCCATTGCTCTCAAAGTCAGAGGTTATAGGAAATGCATTTGTACAAGCCCACGCCTCCTCTTAACAACCTCTTGCTAATGGCCTATAGATATTCATCCTAGCCGGCCACGAAACCACCGCCCACATGCTCGCAAATGCAATATACTTTCTAGCAATATATCCGGAGTATCAAGTTAAACTCCAAGAGGAAATCGACAGCGTCTTGGGAGATAGTGATCATAAGCAGTCATCATACAGCACTCATTTTGATGCGTTGTCCTCGGGCTGGATAGCCGCTATCATGGTAGGCTTCCCCCCTCTTTCTCACCATAAACTACCATCTAAGAGAAAAAATAGAACGAAACCCTCCGCCTCACTCCCCCAGTACTTGCGGTAAGCCGCATAATTGGTCCCACCCCCCGCACATTCCCCCGCTCTGGCGGCCAGAACCCCATCACAATCCCCCCCGGCGTTGAATTCTGGGTCGAAATACTCGGCATGGCTCACCACCCCAAATACTGGACCCAGCCCGGGAAGACTGAAGCCGAATCTGAAATCTCCGAATTCCGACCTGAACGCTGGCTGTCAAAATCAGGAGGGAACGCAATGTTCAGGCCTTACAACGGATCATTCCTGCCCTTCTCAGTCGGAACCCGTGGATGCATTGGAAAGAAGTTTGCACATGTCGAATTTACTGCCATTATGGTAGGGCTGTTTCGCGAAATGAGTATTGAATTTGACTCATGCGGGGGAACAAAAACCTTCGAGGAGGCTAGACAAGAATGTCTGACAGCAATTGAGAATTTTGAGATTAAACTTACATTGGGGCCTTCTGGACCAATGCCCGGTATCAAGTGGGTGAGGAGGAAGTAGGCAGTTGTCTAAGTATCAAAAATGGAAAGCTCTTGGTCCGGCCTCTGCACAAGTGAGAAGATTGCCTTTGGTTGAAATGTTCTTTCACGCCATGAAATCGATGGCGTGTGGATGCAGCCATAACCTACTAGCTTGCGCCATCTACTTTCACCCTGTAGACTCCAAATACCCCAGGCGAAGCAAATATACTAATGCAAATTGGCAACAATATCAGACAGCTTAGCTATGGCGCTCCCTAGAATCGCAAGGAGACGTGACACACACCGTATTCACAAATTCGGAATATCAGTGAGCCGAAGTATACATTTCAAACTTCTAGTAAATATCTTAAACCAAAGGCAGTATCCTCCCTTTGTGTGGCCGAATGTTCTGGTCTAGCCTGGAATGGACTGCACGTGTGTAGCCGTTCTATCCCAAAACGGAATATCACATATGCAAAGACAGCTGGCATAATTAATGAAGTATGGCGGTATTTTTTTTAGCAGGTCGGAGTTAGGTGCGACAGACTAGAGTAGAGGGATGGGTGGAGTGGAGGGTGGGTGTTTGGAGAGGAGAGATAGCGCAGAGTTTTAGGGGAATGGTTTGCGGGAATTCAGTCGATGGAGGCTTTGCGGCCATGGGGTGTCACCCGGGATAGGACCCGCTTCCCTGTGTTGGAATTAGGCTCTCGGATATGCACTGTCTACGCAAAGCCGGTCATTAGACCTTGGTTCTAGTTTTTCTACTTTCCAAGCTGGACTTACTGCATTTGGCTTTTTCCCTCATGTTACCGCCCAATCTGTCGACTGGTTATGCAATTCTGTTCTCGCTTGTTTTCACTTGTCTTCCAAATTGGTTCCTTATTTTCTTTCCTATGTTGCTGTTTCACTGTATAAATAGTAGGCCTTCCTGGCCCTCTGAGATTGAATGAATCTCTCGCGCGCACAGGTTTCCGGTATACGGCTTGACAATTGAGCCGTTTTTCAATACCCTGGTTTTGCTTTGGGCTTCGGGTTTGGCTGCATTTTTTTGTGGGATGTTTGCTACGGGGGTAGTTTAAACGATGTTAGATTTCCTAATTTGTTAGCTCGGTTAACTGGAGAGTTAGTTGGGTGGGCTCTGAGAGAAAAAACTTCGGCCAGTTCGGGAGCTCTTATATCTACGATACCTGAGAGGGGATTTTTTTTTTAGATAATTAGTGACGCTCATAAGGGGGAATTTTATAATAATTCTGCTATACACTCATCGTTGTATGCTCTATAGTTCATGTGTAATCAGTGACTTTCTTCCAAGTTCTCTTCTCAGTTTTCTTTCTAGTTACCGATATCCTCCTGACGGTGATTACATCTTTGAACGCGTAGGGATCCTATCGCTAGCAATGCTATCAGGGCGCAAGATTTACCTTCCCTTGTTTTGTCACCCCCCCCCCCCCCTTCCTCCCCTCCTCCCTCCGGCTGAGATAGCTTATCGGAAACAGGGATGATTTAACTTGTCTGTCCCTACCAGATAATGCTTCTCGAACTGTGATTTCCTATCCTTTATGCCCCCCATGTTGCCCCACCCTGAGAATACAATTCACTAGACACGAAGGGGTTTTAATGCAGGTACTATGGCGTAAGTTAACCTATATCATGGGTTCTGGCAATCTTTTTTTCTTTTTTCCCAGGCCCCCAAGTTTGATGCACCTTGTGGGCAATAATCAATTCACAGAGAGAGAATAAGAAAACAGGGGCGCGTCCGCAGTGGGGGGCCGGGGGTGAAGGACAGAAGACGCAGGGTCTGGTAAAAAAAAAGGTTCAGACGTCACAGCATGTCTGCTCTCATCTCTCCCGCCTTGCCCTCTTGCACTGGGGATATTTTGGATGGCTGAAGAAGGACGGGGCGTGGAGCAAGGTGAGCCTTTTGGCCGGCGGTTGTTGGCAATACCTCGAAAGGGCCCAGCAGTGTCTGGGGAATTCCCGGCATTGGCTGACTTGACTAATATTTTAGGTTTCTACAGTAGCATAGTGGGCAGTGGGGTAAGAGGAGCTATGTGGGCTGAAGATTTATCTATTTTTGTTAAATTCGCGATTTCTTCTTATCTCACTACAGGAAAATCATAGCATGCACCCTAAGGTATGGCCTAAAAACACTAAAAGCAAAAGAAACTTCAGCCCCAAAAACAAACAATATAACGGTGAACTTTCATCACTTCATCAAAGCATTATTCCACCAAGGAGACAAAGCACACACCAAGACCCGAAAGTAGATCCTCTCGTAAAAGAAAAAACCCTTAACCTTACTAGAAATTTTACTATGGGGGTTGAAGAATTGGTTTGTATTATATACAAAACAGCGGAGCTATAGCCGTCGCCCGGCCATTAGACCACCTACCTATCATACCAAGAACGTGTGCGAGTTTGACAGGTCAATGATTGCGTAACTGTTTTTTTGTTCCAGCATGCTAGAAGGATCTCGGCGAATGGAAGCTCTCTACAGCTGCTTGTGTGGTACTAGGCAAAAGTCTTGGTGATAATGAGTCATCATTGACTCAGCAATGTTGTGAAATGGAAGATGCCTCATTCCCCTCTCGTGTTGCACCAACACACGAAGAATTTTAGGTAACTTAGCACAAGCCAGTTATACTGCTGAAAAAATCATTACTACCAGCGCTTCCCATCGCAAGCCTAAAACCAACAGGTGCCAAAAGACGAACGTTGAAACCGACCTCCGGAACCACCACCCACCCTCCCATGGACTAACATTGGCCCATCCAACATGCCTAGGCCGAGTTAAAGTGACGTCACCGCTAGCAGGGCCTGGACATCAATTGGATCTAAGGGGGTCTAGGAAATATTTGTGAGCGGCCCCCATCAAGCCAGGCCTGCAGATATCTGCTGGTGCCCGAGTGATCGAACATGATTGCACAGAGTTTGGAAGTATTCTAGGACCTGTGCCAACACTGATATGGAATACACTTGACCACATGCGACTTCCGATATCGCAAAAGGGCAATTATAGACCTCAACCCCTTCATTGACTAATTGAGACATGGTAAAGTAAATCCAAGTTAGCACCACCGACGATAGCCTAGCATTCCCAGGAATCGTCCTATATGTACTCGTAAATCTTATTGCATCTTAGAGAGTTATGTGGTGGAGAAGAGGCCATTATGAAAATTGGTATGAGGTGATAAGATAATAGTCAGGGTAGGAGCATAGTGATAAGTAATTTATCTTCATGTGTTGTGAGTATACCTGCTCCGCCAATGGGTGAGGCAGGCTAGACTATTGTAAAGCCGGGGCCGGGCGGCCGAAATTCTTGTTATTCCTGTATTGTCACTTTCCTATAGAATACCACATGTTTCGCAGCTCACACTCCCACCGCAAACCCTTAAAAGGAAAAAAGAAAGTAGGGGGAACTACGTCAGGAAATATGTATGCGACATGCGGGGAAATCAATTTGGTTGCAACGCTAGACACCCGGTTAGTTTGAGTTCCCGTTTGCAGGGATACAAGTGCAGTGCAAGCTGTAAGAGAGCACCAGTGGGCGTTAACGAGAACGACCGCGATCTTCCCCAATTATCATACAAAATAACATTAAAAAATATCATACAAGGATAAGATAGGGCTGTGTCCGCGAGCGTGGAGGTAGATTGCCAAGACATTGTTGAGTCGATTGTGTGTCGCTCGTTGTGTGATTGGTTGAGGTGCAATTGCAGAGGGTAAAGAGGAAAGAATAACGATGAGGGAAGCGGTGAGAGAACCATGTTACCCCTAAAATGACACGCTCCCAACGCTAATAGCCAGGCTTATAGGAGCTTATCAGGACTAGTAGGCTTTCTCAGGTCTATCGAATTCAACCCATATCAGCCTAGGCTATTTGTTTGTTCGCGTGGCCTAGCTTAGCCTAGCGTACCGGCTACCACCAGCTACCTGGCCCGCCGGGAACACGGGCGTGTCGAGCCATAGGTAATTACCTAGCATCGACACTACCCAGAACACATTAAAGATATCACTCTACCTAGAGATTGAGCTAGTAGGGGACATCTTCAGGATTTGAAAATATTTGCAGCCATCTTCAGGTATCTGCGGATATCTTCGGATAGATGCCGGCCTCTTCAGATATCTGCCGGGATCTTCAAATATCTGCCCTTATCATATACCTGCAGGGATCTTCAGATATGTGTACAGTAGGCATCTATAGGCACATGGCGATGTCAGCCACCCATTAGTAAAATGTTTACTAATCGGATGGCATACACCAAAAGCCTACACGCACCTCCTGGCATCTCCAAAGTCTGGCCCGACCGGACGGTATATTGGCTTCCTGCGAACGCTGGCCGCGGGAGGCGCTGGGAGTGGGAGTGGTATCGTGTAGACGCTGGGTGGTCTGAGTCGATAGACTAATATGATTTATGGATACTGCGTATTTGAATTTTGTTCTCCCAGATCATTAATTCTCATTGTTAGACCTGTCGATTATCGGAGGTTATTCAAATATCATACGTTCATTTACTCGTGTTGAGGAGTTTGTGGGGTGGCTCAGCAAAAGTCCCGGTGACTGGACACCTTTTGCACAAAAAATCGACCTCCCGAGGAGCCCTTTAACCAAGCCCCTCTACTCGTAGCAAACCTATGTGGAAAAAATTTCCGAAACCATGTAAGTAGCTATAATCTATCAATATTACCCCCTAGTACAGCTCATTAAAGCTCAAAACATTATTAGTGGTTGCTAGGGCAATTATCTTAGCATAATAATAACGATAATGAGTTTTAAGCAACTTTACAAACCCGTGAGGCCTTCAGTTGGTAATGAGTATACTTGAAAGTATTCATGGGATGTTATACAGATAAAGCGACTTCAAAATGCAAATTTGGGGAAAATAAGACCAGAATTCTGATGGGATACCAACAATTGAAAGGAGCAGCCTTTTCCCATTTTTAGTGTAAAACGGAGAGTATTACAGAGACTTTTAACTAGTTACTTTAGCTAGATAGAAGATATTTATTAATGATTGTCTGCGCTGGGTGCGGTGGTGTTGGGTGAGGCATATTAGGTTACGCTTTGCAAGCAATTGAAGAATCCGGAAGAAAAGAGAAAGGAAGATAGACACCAAACAGGGGGGGGGAAGTCCCTTCTTTGGCAGCCATCCGTTGTGTTAGGGTCCTTGAGAATCCTAAACTTGTGCGGGGTTCCCGGGCCACCACATTGAGATACCATGAACTATGAACTCAAGGGCATTCCGGAGTTCGAGGCTTCTGGGGTGTGACAGAAGAGTACTAGTACTTGGGGTCTATAGAGTGTCATGGCAAACTATATAGGAAACGATCGGCGATGCCCCGATAACGTCCCTTGAAGAAAGCGGGGCAGTAAGGGCTAGTGAATGCCTATTTAGGGGAAGCGATCTCTGATCATAGCTTATGAAGTCTATGCGGTCTTAGTTTATTTTTTTCGTTAGACTTGGTGCTCCTCGGTTTCTTTAGGTTCCGAGCTGGGGCTTAGTGTTTCGCGATATATTATCATGGGAAAGATATTGCGGGTTTATGTCCGGGTGATAGAATAGCCGCAAGTGCGTTTCCCGTGCGGCAGTTATAGAAGGCTTTCCAAGGAACGGAATATCTGTCTAGACCCAGTATGAAGTCCTAAGATGTTATTGCCGGAGGATAAAGTGGTGACTTCTAATTCTTATAGGGGCGCAAAGACTTAGTTTCATAAATAGAATCGATCCATCACTAGCGCCGTTACTGCCCACTAGTTCTCTATATCACGTTCTTCAACCCACCAACTACATTCTCTTTTGGCTTCTTAGTATTCCCATACCATTCCGCCACAATGCTAGTTCCTCTCCTAACAGCTGCGCTCCTCTACATTGGCTACACCTGCTACTCCCTCCACATCACCCTCTCCAAAATCCGCCCGCTCGGCATCCCCTACTTCATCACTCCCTTCTACCCCACCCCGATCGCACGGGCCTTCCTATTCCCCTTTTTGAAGCTCCTATTCAAGGCGTTGGGCCTCAGTCACCACCACAAGCTGGTCTTAATGACCGGAGGTTGGCAAGTCCGCCAACGCTACGAAATATACCGCCAAATTAAATCAGACTTATTCTTTACCGTCAGCCCGGGGGGGGGTGCTGTACTACATGTTGCTGACCCGGATATGGCAGTTGAAATCCTTGCGGGAAAGGGTGGGAATGGAGAATTGTATCCCAAGACGGCCGGTATTAGCAAGGCGATGGAGATTTATGGGGAAAATGTGCTTACCGTGGAAGGGGCGACCTGGCGGGCTCACAGAAAGGTCACTGGCATAGTAATTGGGAAGTCGTGAGTTTTCTGATTCTCACTTTTCGCTTTTTTTTTTCACTTTTTTTCTTTTTCACTTTTTTTCTTTTTATTTCCTTAGGCTCATGGGTGGTGTAGGTTATCCCTAGTCTGGGAAGAATCTCTAGCTCAAATTAGAAAAGTGATTCAATATTACGACAAACAGGAAGCCGTAAATACAAGCTACAGGGATTTTCGCAGAGCAACCCTCGGAGTCATCGCTCATGCTGGGTTTAGTAAGGCTATGGAATGGGTCCCTCTCTCCGCCGGCACTTCCAATGAGAAAGAAGGCGAAGGGAGTCATCAGAATTGTCTCCATGTTGTGTTTGAGAATTTCCTATGGACCATTATTGCGCCAGCTTGGCTTTTGGGTTAGTGATTCACCCTGGCCATGCGCTAATGCACCAAGCGCGCTAATTTAAATGTGTGGCGTATGTCTAGAGATGCTGCCATCTAAGGCGGCACAGGAAGCGGGGAGGGCGGTCAAAAAATTTAGGCTCCTTCTGAATGAATGGTTTGAAGAGAAGAAGAGTAAGATTGAGATGGATGACAAGACTACACTCAAGGCTTCTTCCAGAGCGGACTTAATGGGTATCCTTATTACTTCTAACATCGCTATCTAGCTGGGGGACTTACTAACATGTATTCAGAATCATTGGTTGGGAGGTACGGTTTGAACAAGGGTTCAGCTCGAGAAACCCCATTGCTCTCGAAGTCAGAGGTTATAGGAAATGCATTTGTACAGGCCTACCTCTTTTCTCAACAGCCCCTTGCTAACAGTCTGTAGATGTTCATTCTCGCCGGCCATGAAAGCACGGGCCACACTCTTGCAAACGCAATATACTTTCTAGCAATGTATCCGGAGTATCAAGTTAAACTCCAAAAAGAAATCGATAGTATTTTGGGAGATAGTGATTATAACGAGACATCATATAATACTCATTACGATGCTTTCTCTTCAGGCTGGATAACCGCCATCATGGTATACCTCCCCGCTTATTCTCATTATAGCTACCGCCTAAGAGAGGAAATATAGTTCGAAACCCTCCGCCTCATTCCCGTAGCAATAGTAGTAACACGCCAAATTGGTCCCACCCCACGCACCTTCCCCCGCTCAGACGGCCAGAACCCCGTCACACTCCCCCCCGGCATCGATTTCTGGATCGAAATACTCGGCATGGCTCACCACCCCAAATACTGGACCCAGCCCGGGAAAACCGAAGCCGAATCCGAAATCTCCAAATTCCGGCCTGAACGCTGGCTCCCGGAATCAGGGGGGAACACAATGTTCAGGCCCTACAATGGATCATTCCTGCCCTTCTCAATCGGAACCCGTGGGTGCGTTGGAAAGAAGTTTGCACAGGTCGAATTCGCTGCCATTATGGTAGGGCTATTTCGTGAAATGAGTGTTGAATTTGACTCATGCGGGGGAACGAAAACCTTCGAGGAGGCTAGACAAGAGTGTCTAGCGGCGATGGAGAAGTTTGAAGCTAAAACTACCTTGGCGCCTTCTGGACCAATGCCTGGTATCAAGTGGGTGAGGAGGAGTAGGTAGGCCGTTGTCTGAGTATTAAAAAATGGAAAGCTCTCAGCGCAGACTCTATAAAAGTCGGAAAGTTGGCTTCGGTTGAAATGTGCTTCTTAGATTGTGAAACAGATGGCATGTGAGTAAATACTATGACCTACCAGTTCGCGCCATCCACGTTCGCCCCGTAGACTCCCAGTACTTCAGGGGGAATAAATATGACAATACAGACTGATCGCCCGTATGCATGATAGCCATATCAGAATTCTTGGCCATAAGACTCCCTAGAACCACATGGAGACGTGGCACGCCCCTTATTCACAAATTCTGAATATCAGTGAGTTGGAGTATACATTTCAAACTTCCGGTAAAGATCTAAAACTAAGGGCCCTCTCCTGCTTTTATCCGGCAGTTCTAGCCTAAAATGGAACACTATCTATGCAAAGATAGTTAATTAATGAAGCATGGGAGCATGGTTTTAGCAGGCAGGGCTGAATTGGACACGACAGGGTGGAATTGAGGGGTGGGTGGGTATGAGTGGATGGTGGCTGGATGGAAAGGGCGGCTTGGAGGTTTGGGGGTTCTTGCTGGATGCAGGGATTTGGTATGGAGGTTTTGTGGTCACAGGGTATCACTCGGGGTTGGACCGCTGACCGGTTGCCCTTGTTGGAGATGGCAGTTTGATGGCCGCACTCTGTGGCCGCAGAGGCATACGTATGCACTAGTCAAAGGACGCGCAAGCTCTGAAAATGTTTTCACCCCACTTGTTTTTCTTTCCCTTACACCTTTCATCGCTTCACACCATCCTTCCCGTACACAACTTTCCTCACGCCTTTCCTTTCATCAAGTTATCATCAATCAATCATGATCCTCATCTCCACTTAAGCGGCTTCGGTCCACTGCGTAAAATCCCCACACTAAATCATTACCTCCGCAACCCAGATTTTCGACAGCCATGTGTTGGAAATGGCAGTTTAATGACCGCACTTGATGCGGGATGAGCCCGTACTCTATGGCCGCAGAGGCATACGTACGCGCTAGTCAAAGGACGCGCAAGCTCTAAAAATGTTTTCACCCCACTCCAATTTCCCAAAGCCAAGTAAGTGTATTAGAAGAGACAGAAGATGACAAGAAAGGAAATTCAAGGAAACCCAAAAAGAACAGTGCCAAAAGGAAATACAACGCGTGCCCTTATCTGTTCCCCAATAATCAAGTTCCACTAACGGAGGCTTTGGTGAGGTTTGTCGCTGCCCTTGTCCGAGGAGATCGTTACCGCCGATATATCCCGTTGTGACAGTGAGGGCGCATGGGTGTCCACTTCGGGTGGCGGGCGGGTAATGAAGAACCCGAGCTGTAGAAAGGATGATGAACGCGAGCTGTAGGAATGATAATGATCTGAAGATGTGAGTGAGCTGGGGGAGATGGTTCTGGTATGGGTCCACGGGTCCCGTATTCTTGAGCTATGACCCCGTACTGTCCCAGCAACCGGCGGAACCTTAATCCGCCAACCTCCGAGACATCCACCCTTGCCTCCCCTCCAGATCCTGCATGCTTTGCCCAATTGGCGGTGGGTTGTACCAACCCCGCTTTGTTTTTCTTTCCTTCTTACCTTTCCTCGCTTCACACCATCCTTCCTGTACACAACTTTCCTCAAGCCATTCCTTTCATCAAGTTATCATCAATCAATCATGATCCTCATCTCCACTTAAGCGGTTTCAGTCCACTACGTAAAATCCTCACCGTAAATCATTACCCCCACAACCAAGATTTTCAACACCCTGTTGATGCTTTGCTCTTCGAGTTTGGCTGCATTTTTTTTGTGGGGTGTTTTCCAAAGGGATAGCTTCAAATGACTTTGAACTTACTAGTTTGCTTGCTCTGTTAATTAGAGAGTTAGTTGAGCGAGAGCTAGGAGAAGGAAATTCGGCTGGTTTAGGAGTTCTTATAGCTATCCAAGAAGCGATCTAGATACACCTTGTATTGTGGTAGGTAATTGGTGACGCTCATACAGTAAGTAGGGAATATTTTAGAGCTACTATGATATACACTCATCATTGTGCGCTCCCTAAAAAGTTTAGGCTCTATAGGTTAATTGAGACATGGTAAAAGGAATCTAAATTGGCGTCACGGACAATGGCTCGGTTTTCTCAAGAATCTGCCTATATCTAGATAATCGTATATCTTATTACATCCTGGGGAGCCATGTGATGGCGGGGGGGCATTGTGAAAAGCGGTATGAGATGATAAGATAATAGTCAGAGAGTAATCGCGCACTAATAGGTAAGGCTGTTTGGCACCACGATGTTTGAATGGTAGACCCGCTCAAACGGCAGCCCCAAAACCGTAGTTTCAGTGGTTCCCCAGACTGCATTTTGAGCTGTATGTTTTACCAAAACACCCCAGGTCGGTTGTGAAAGTTTGTGTGAAAGAGAAAATTAATATTCAGTAGAAGAGGTTAATCCCCAACAAAGCGAACTTAGGGCCCATTTGCCTCTAGATGGCCCTCTAGCAGCTCGAGACGGTGCCGACTACCGACCGTTAAGCGGGGCCTAACGATTGGGGGTGTGTGGGCAATTGGATGGCATTTACCTACGGTAGCGCGCCGTCTAGAATCTGGTAGAAGTTGATAACGTACTTATACCTCTGAGGCAATGCCACTCTTTGATCGTCAGTCGTCCAGCTACAGTGCTCGAGTACTAGTACAAGGATTTAGGACGGCGGGGAATTGGATAAACACTTTCGCACCGTCGATCGGATAATGATGCCGCCACCACCCAGTCTTATCACCTAAATTTTAGAAATAGACGGTTAGGTAAGCGGGTCCTTAATACGATGATAGCGAGCAGAACCCGTGTTAAAAATAGAATTTATTAACTCAATGTTAACCCAGGAGAAAATTACTCCCGAACAGCAGTTTTCAAACTTCGGGAGCCATTGTTTGGAAACAAGGAGCAGCCAAGCGCACCCAAACTGCACTTGGAGTGGAAAAACCACTGGAACTGCAGTTTGAGTGGGCCTGCCAAGCAAACGTCGCCCTGCCAAACACCCCCTAATTTACTTCCATGTCGTGAGCTATGCCCGGTGCTCCCGGCGGGCCAGGTACTCGAGTATACCAGGCTATAGTAAAGCCGGGCCCGGTTTGTCAAAATTATCCGGGATCTACCGTAGCCGGCCCGAGCTTATAGGCTTCCAACTACCTGGACCTGGCATATATCGCCTAGCTCATCAAGCCGGGCATACCGGTAGTCTCACAAGACGTCCGGTTTCTTTGGTTTCAGTTTCAATTCGGCTTGTCCCTTATTCTCCAAATTCCTTGTTATTCATGCATTGTCACTTGCCGATGTGATACGACATGTTTCACAGCATGTGGTTCATACGAGGTACTCCCGCCGCAAATTCTTAAACGAAGGGGGAAAGAGCTATGGCGGGTCGGCTGCCGGTACACGTGTATAAATTTATTTCCGGGGAAAAGCTTTTGTTGCAACACTGGGCACCCAGTTGGTGTGAGTACCGGTACCATACCGGTACCATACCGGTATGATACTCGTTCTGCTGGGTACGCTACCCCCTGTAAGCGAGTACTAGTGAGGTGCAAGAGCAAGTGTAACGTTTCCCAATGACAAAACAACATTTCGAAATACAAGAACAAGATAGGACTGTGCAGGTGAACTTGGAGGCGAATTTTCAAGACTTTCTCGAGTCGGTTGTGTATATCGTTCGTCGTGCGATCGCTTAAGACGCAACGGTAGAAGGTAGAAATGAGAAAATAAAAGATGGTGAAAGAGGTGGGGGAATCAGGTTACACTTAAAACGATCGGCCCCCAGTGCGAATCACCAGTCCTATGCTCCTATTAGACCTGATAGGCTTTCTTGGGCCGATCGGATTCAGCACATATCGGGCTAGACTATCGGCATTTGCCCACGTGTCCTGCCTTGACCATGACTGCGGTCCAGAGGCCGGCTCAGCAGCGGCCCGGCCCGCTGGGAACACGGGTCCTGGCACTCGAGTATACCGAGCGACAGGTAATTACTTGATATCCAGACTGCTCGGAATACATTGCTCGAGTAAAGATATTACTGTGTCCAGAGATTGAACTGGTAGAAGACATCTTCAGGCACCCGAAAATATTTGCAGCCATCTTGGGATATCCGGAGGTATCTTCGGATATCCGCCGGTATCGTAAAATATCTGCCCTCATTGGATATCTGCGTGGATCTTCGGATATCTGTGGACATCTGTGGGCGTCTGGCGATGTCGGCCACCCATCAGTAAAATATTTACCAATCGGATGGCACACACTGAAGGCCTGCCGCTTCCGCCGCCGCCAGGGATCGATGAAGCCTACCGGCTTCTCTCAAGCCTGGCCTGGCCAGACTCCCTATTGGCCACCTGCGAACGCTAGTCGCAGAAAGCACTAGTGATGTGTGTCATGTCGTCTGGATGGGTGGTCTGAGCTGATAGACTAAGATGATTTATGGATACTATGTATTTGAACTCTCTTCTTTTAGATCATTAAACCTCATTGCTACCGTGGACCTGCTTGATTACTCGTAGGCTATTCAAATACGTTCATTTACTCGCGTTTAGAAGTTCGTAGTTAGGCGGAAGCTATTTATTCATGATGGCCAGCGCTGTGTGCCGCGCAGATCATATTAGGTGAGGCATGTTAGGTTCCCCGCCGAAAGCAATTTGGAGAATCTAAAGGGAGGAAAATAGGCGCTAAACGGGCGGGAGAAAATCCCCTTTTTTGGCAGGCATTCATTATTATATGTTAGGGTCTTGGAGAATCCTAGACTCGTGCGGAGATCCCAGAGTCACTCCACTGAGATTGCCTGAACTCGAGGTCATTTTGGAGTTCAATAATTCCTGGGTGTGATAGAGGAGCACTTGGGCTGTATAAAGTGACATGGCAAACTACATGGCAGACAATCGGTGATGCCACGACAATGTCTTGTGAGGAATGCGGGGCGGTAAGGGCAAGCGACCTCTGACCATAGATTATAGAGTCTATGAGATCTCGGGTTTTCTTACTCCCGTTTAGGGGCTCACTGTTTGGCAGGTTATCATGGGAAGGTTATCGCGGTGTTTTGTCCGGGTGATAGAATAGCCGCGAGGGAGTCCCCCCCTGAGGCAATTATCTCCTTGACTGGTGCGACAGTGGAAAATGTTATGCCGCCTCCGTCAGTATGACTAGACTAACCCGCATCATCACTGGAGAATACTGAAGCAGGTACTTTAGTCAGCTGTGTCTTAGACATGACAGGGGCGGCCTAACATCTCCTACCTTCTCACCAGTCAAAGAGATGGAAGACTTTCGGGGGAATGGAATAGCTGTCTAAATCCAGTATGACGTCTTAGCATGTTATTGTTGGACAAGGCTGTCACTAACCAAGAGGCTATTGAATACGACCGTTTTCGTTCCGTTGCCCCACGCAAATGACCATTTCCCCTCAATTGTTTGTACGAGTCGTATCCAAACAGGCTCTAGTCCTCCCATACCGGTAGGGCAAAGAGTTGGTTTAATAAATAGAATCGCCCCATCACTAACACCAGTGCTACCACCAGTTCTCTATATCATACTCTTCAACCACGGTACCAGTGGCTTCACACTCTTTTAGCCTCTCGGTATCCCCCCACACCCTTCCGCCACGATGCTCGCTTCCATCTTCCTAACAGCTGCGCTTCTCTACATTGGCCACACCTGCTACTCTCTCCACATCATCCTCGGCAAAATCCGCCCACTAGGCATCCCCTACTTTATCACTCCCTTCTACCCCAACCTGTTCTCACGGGTCTTTCTACTCCCCCTCGTGAAGCTCCTATTCAAGGTATTCGGCCTTACTCAACCATGTTTCCAACTAATGACCACGGGCTGGCACCTCCATCAACGCTACGACATATACCGCCGAATTGGATCAGACATATTCTTTACTGTTTCCCCGTGGAATGCTGTACTACATGTTGGCGACCCGGACATGGCAGTTGAAGTCCTTGCGGGAAAGGCTGAGAATGGAGATTTGTATCCAAAGTCGGAGATTGTCGGCAAGACGATAGCGCTTTTTGGGGAAAATTTGGCTACTGTGGAGGGGGCAGCTTGGCGGGCTCACAAAAAAGTCACTGGCCCGGTAATTGGGAAGTCGTGAGTGCCCCGATTCTCACTTTTTGCCTTTATTTTTATCCGCTTTATTTCTTCAGGCTCACAGCTGGTGTAGGCTACCCGTTGTCTGTGAAGAATCCCTGGCTCAAATTGGACAAATGCTTCAATATTACGACAAACAGGAAGCCGTAAACACCGGATACCGAGATTTTCGTAGAGCAACACTCGGAATTATCGCTCATGCTGGGTTTAGTAAGGTTATAGAATGGGTCCCTCTCACTACCGCCGACGCCAGCGAGGGAGCTGGTGAAGGGAGTTATCAGAAGTGTCTCAATATTCTGTTTAAGGATTTCGTATGGACCCTCGTTGCGCCAAGTTAGCTTTTAGGTTAGTGATTCACCCTGGCCACGCACTAATGCACCAAGTGTGCTGATTTGAATGTGTGCTATATGTGCAGAAATGCTACCTTTTAAGGCCTCGCAGGAAGCGGGAAGGGCGGGGAACAACTTCAGGTCCTTTATGAATGAATGGTTTGAAGAGAAGAAGGCTAAGATTGAGATGGATAATGAGGCTACACTCAAGGCTCCCTCCAGAGCGGACTTAATGGGTATCCTTATTGCTTCTATATTGTTATCTAGCTAAGAAATTTACTAACACGTATTCAGAATCACTGGTTAGGAATTCAAGGTTGGACAAAGGCTCAACTCTAGAAAAGCCATTACTCTCAAAGTCAGAGGTTATAGGAAATGCATATGTACAAGCCCGCCCTTCTCCCAGCAACTTCTTACTAATGGCCTACAGATATTCATCCTAGCCGGCCACGAAACCACCGCCCACACGGTTGCAAATGCAATATACTTTCTAGCAATGTATCCCGAGTATCAAGTTAAACTCCAAAAAGAAATCGATAGCGTCTTGGGAGATAGTGATCATAACCAGACATCATACAACACTCATTTCGATGCTTTCTCCTCAGGCTGGATAGCCGCTATCATGGTAGGCTTCCCTCCTCGCTCTCACCATAACTACCATCTAAGAGAGAGAGAAAAATAGAACGAAACCCTCCGCCTCATTCCCCCAGTAGCTGCGATAACACGCGAAATCGGCCACACACCCCGCTCCTTCCCCCGCTCCGGCGGCCAGAACCCCATCACACTCCCCCCCGGCGTTGAATTCTGGGTCGAAATAGTCGGCTTGGCTCACAACCCAAAATACTGGACCCTGCCCGGGAAAACCGAAGCCGAATCTGCAATCTCCGAATTCAGGCCTGAACGCTGGCTCCCGCAGTCAGGAGGGAACACAATGTTCAAGCCCTACAACGGATCATACATACCCTTCTCAACCGGAACTCGTGGATGCGTTGGAAAGAAGTTTGCACATGTCGAGTTTACTGCCAGTATGCTCGGGCTGTTTCGCGAAATGAGTGTTGAATTTGACTCATGCGGGGGAACGAAAACCTTTGACGAGGCTAGGCGAGAGTGCTTAGCGGAGATGGAAAGGTTTGAGGCTAAAGTTACATTGCAGCCTTCCGGGGAAATGCCTGGTATCAAGTGGGTGAGGAGGAGGAGGTAGGGGGTTGCCTGGGTATTAATAAATGGCAGCCCTCAGTGCAGATTCTATACCAGTGGAAAGGTTGCCTTCGGTTAAAATGTGCTTTTAGATCCTGAAATCGATGGAATATGAGTGAATACTATAACCTACCAGTTTGCGTCATCCACTCTCGCCCTGTAGACCCCAAATGCCTCAGGGGAAGCAAATACGCCAATGCAGGCTGATCGCCGGTATGTATGATAACCATATCAGAAAGCTTGGCCATACGACTCCCTGGAACCACATGGAGACGTGACACACTCCGTATTCACATATTCGGAATATCAGTGAGTTTAAGTATACGTTACATTTAAAATTTCCGGTAAAGATTTAAGACTTGGGACCTCCTCCGTTTATATTGCCAAATGTTCTGATTTAGCCTAAAATAGACACCATCTATATAGCCGTTCTATCATAAAACGGAATACCATGTATGCAAGGACAGCTAATTGGTGAAGTATAGCGGGAGTATTTTAGCAGGTAGGACTAAGTTGGGTATGACAGGATAGGATGGAGTGGAGGAGCGGATGGGCCTGAGTGGATGGGCATAATGGATGGGTATGAGTGGGTAGGTATAGTGGGTGGGTATAGGTGGATGGTTGGAGGGAGGGTAGGTGGGAAGGGGAGGGAGGATTGGAGTATCTGAGGGATTGGAAATACAGGACTTGGCTGCTCTATCGTAGTGACCGGGAACAGAGGCGTAGTGGGGCGTGGTGTATACAGCACTCGTAGTACAATCTTCCGGGAGGTGAGGTTGGCTACCCTATGAATGTTGATGTATTGTACCATGCTTTCAGGGCTGGGGCCTCGGATACCTTAAGATGTACCACCAATAGTGAAGTATTGCTACCCAGCAGTAGCAGGAGAAGTTTCAAGTTTCCTCCCTCACTTTATAATTCCAAAGCTTCGCGTATATGTATTTATATCAATGACAGCTCTCGAGCAATCCCTAGTGGCATTTTTGGCAGTGTCTAGTAGATTATGTAGAGCACTTTGTACCCTGTTGTTAAGATGTGTGCCTCTGTTTGGATGCCTTTGGCTTCCCAGATTCGCGGCATGAGTGTTGGAGGACAGGGTGCGATATTATAGACTAAGTATGATTGGAATTTCCTTGATCGGTTTGCCATGATATATTGGCATTGAATACCATATCCTGGAGAGTGGAAAGAAGCCGAGGTCCTGTGCTATAATTGAGTTGGTACCGCTGGGCAGTCGCCGTTACCGGCCACGGTAGTCATGGGGGCTTATCGATGTTGGGGTGACAGCCGTGATTCTCGGGATGGAGAGAGATAGGAAGGGGGACACAGGGTCACGATATGGTGGCCATCGTGAAATCGCACAGCACCGCCGGTAGTATTGCACAGATACCTACTCGTGGTACATGTACGAATGCGAGCTTCGCCGGTATATTTACTGCATGCTGTCGTTGGACGCCCTTACCCGAGCCTCCTATGGATCTCTCCCACTAACACCGGTATTGCTCTTCCACCTCCCTTATTCTCTATCACCTTTCTTCCTCCTTACCCTACCGATGCTTCTATTCGCTCGCGCCTCGTATCTCCCCCCCGCTCGCTTTCGTTCCCCCCCGTTTAGGCCGCCTAGCCATCACGATACGAATTCCCACCCTTGATCCTCCTACCTCAACCTCCCGCATTATACCCACACATAGAAACCGCACCAAGCACGAAGGAAAACACCCACCCCCTCTGTTTCCAGAGCTTATTCCCATGGCTAAAGGGATTGCAGACCATATATTATGGAATTAACCACCGGTGCTCCTGCCCGCCCAACGAGCACATCCCTGCCTAATAGGGATGCTCGTCCTAGGCAAGAAGTACCCGAGTACAGGGGGAGGCAAATGCCACGTTGGAGAAAGGTGAGATATCCCTGAAATATCCCTGCTCCTCCCACTGATGTTCGGGTGCTGTACTTCACTAGCACTTCTTTCCTGGGATGAGTGCTCAGTGCTGGTACTCGAGTACCCTACGTTACCTTGGAGCGAGGTTTGGTCTGGGCCAGGGTGATTGCTCGCTTCGGTAGTTTCCTCTCGGTCGAGAGCCGCGTGGCCCTACTTTGGTTCTAGACGCACGCAATGCTAGATATCATATCGTCGGAGAAGGAAAAGGGGTCCCACCCCAACAGTTCAGTCTACGAGTAAGTCCTTTTCTTTTCTCCTTCCTCCCTTTTCCCTCTTCAAGAGTAAGCGTATTCGCTTCCGGTACCAGTAGCCTGTGTCAGTTGTGAACATCATTCGCAATTCCTCTTGCTCCTGTAGCATGCATCATACGGTAAAAACTCGAACAGAAGGTAAATATGCTGGGACGTCGTGGTTGCCTCTCCTGGTAATAGGCGCATTCGTTTTTCCTCGTCTCAAATGAGGGCAGTTTGCGATGTTTTCTCCTCGCATAGCCGAGAAGGGGAATTTCAACGTCCTGCCACACTTATTTTCTATTCGAGAATTATGATAGGATAGTTCCCGCTTTATTTTTTTCGACTCTACCTCGCCCTTTTCCTCCCCCCTCTTTCCTCCACCCTACTTTAGTGCTGGCACCATTCGTCGTTATTGACCCGCTTCCCCGGACTAGTCCCTGCCTCCCCCTCTCTCTTCGTCCTGGCCTAGCAGAATTCTTTTTTGCGGGGAAAACGGATCCCACAGAACGTCTGCACAGTACTGATCATACTGAAATTTCTTCTTTTCCCTCTCTCTTTTTTCCCTCCAACCCCAAGTAAGATAGGGGGTGTCCGTAGAATTGACTGCTGCCCTGCATTGGGGTGATTCGGAGCTAACGCTGGCTTGCAGGAGGCGTCTAACACGCTACTAACTCGCTGTAAGTTCACTGGTAGAAATAGTGGGGGTGGGTTATGCTCGTAGCACTACCTATCGGGCCATTGGACGGTTGGTTGGTTGATAAGACGAAGAGCCGGTTTGGAAATTGAGCCAATGCAATTCAGCAAGAGCAACTACCGTACTACACTCGTGCCGTCGCCCCGAAGAAAAATAACAATAAGAGACCCTAGTAGCCCACTTTCCAATTGGTAGCCTACTTTTCGCAATCGTCGAGTAGAGAAGAAAATAGAAGGGGAAAAAAGGTGAGAAAGGTGGAATTGTGCAAGCACAGCCACGGGCTTTTTCATAATAGGTATGGCAAGATAACAGACCTAGTTAGCTACTAGCCTTCTAGAGGTCAAGTAAGTAGGTAGGGTATAAGCATCTAAAGCAGACATTGGTACTCGTAGAGCATAGTGGGTCTGTACTAGCCGTTTTCAAAAGTATTCGGATGCCTTGGCGCCAAGACATGAGCGGCCCATACTTTCTCTCATGTCTTGGCGCCAAGGCATCCGGATACTTTTGAAAACGGCTGGTAGGTTGAGCAAAGTAAGGACTTAGCCAGTCTATATCCAACACCAAGTTCGGTTAGCCCCATTTTCACTCCCAACCTATTTACCTCCTCTCTGCCCCTTCATTTATATTCGCTTCCTTTCCTCCCTTCCCTCCTTGATTATTACCTATACACGTACGACCAGACCCCCCCCAGTTGCGTCTCTCCCTACCTTCCTTCTTCCCTTCTCCTTCCTCCCCCCTTCCCTCTCCGGCCCCGCTCCTCCCCCTTAAAAAGGCCACTCTTTTTCATACGGCACTTGCTGATTAATCTCAATGGCCACAACTGCACCGCGGAAGAAGGGGTTTCCTACACGTCAGCTGTTTGTATTGTGTTAGTTATTTTTTCCTTAGTTTTTACCGGCCTTGCTGGGCACGGGCGTCCATGTTTCACTTAGAGATAGAGGGGGGCTGATTTTGCGTGGCAGCATTATGTAGGATATGCGAGCCTATTTCCTTCTGTTCGATCCTTCCGTATATTTATTATATGACGAAGTCGTTCGGCATTGCGGTTTGTTCCGCCCTCTTTCTCCAGAAATATTATAATAGAAATGCGTGGCTGAGGGTGATACTGTTTGTTTGTAGAAAAATGCAAACGAAATCGCCATCTACGCCGGGATGGTCACCAGCGCCTTTGCCTTCGCTGAGTTCACGACCGGGATGATGTGGGGTAGGATCTCAGACAAGTTTGGGAGAAAGCCGGTATTGATCATGGGCCTCGTGGGGACTATGCTTTCCATGTTGATATTCGGATTTGCAAAAAGTTTCCCTGTAGCGTTGGTTGCGCGCGCGGTTGGTGGGGCTTTGAATGGGAATGTTGGGGTAATTCAGACTACGGTTGCGGAGCTGGCAACTGAGAAGGAGTATCAAGGTATGTTGGATTGCTTGATTGTATTGTAGGTGCGAATGACGATGCTTAGAATTGTTTAGCTAGAGCCTTTGCGGTCATGCCCTTTATTTGGTGTCTAGGGTCTATTATCGGTCCCGCCCTCGGTGGTCTCCTGGCTGAGCCCGTGAAACGGTACCCGGCTGTGTTCCATCCTGGTGGGGTTTTTGAGGAGTACCCGTATCTCCTACCTAATCTGGTATCTGCAAATATACTGGCAGTGGGAATTATCATTGGGACTTTGTTCCTTGAGGAAACTCACCAGGTCCTCCGAGAGAAACCGGATGTTGGGATTAGAACTGGAAGGAAGATCGTCGGATTTTTCAAGAGACACAGAAACTCCGAGGGAAGGATTAAGGGTCCGAAGAGATATGGCTCTCCACCTAGCCAGCAGGAGGAAGGGTTGCTAGCTAGTAGTGGTAGTGAATATAGCACATTTGCCGACGCTCCAGCGACAAATATTACAGAGGAGGAGCAAGTGAGAAAGAGACCTCCAACCACCAAGACTTTCACCACCCCGGTTGTACTACTAATCATGTCCTATGGAATATTGGCTTATCACACCATGGGGTTTGAGCAACTCTTTCCTGTCTTTTTATCGACCCCTCGGTCAGCAGAACCCCCGCACCATCTATTCAAATTTACTGGAGGTTTAGGTTTGGACACCCAGTCTATCGGCTTCATTTTGTCATCACAAGGTGTGGCTTCAATGGCCATCCAATTCTTCTTTTTTCCCCCGATAGCCGAACATTTTGGAATCCTAACCGTCTATCGATTTTGCATGTTCCTATACCCAATATCCTACCTCATAGTTCCATACATTGATTTTCTCCCCCCATCCCTTTCCATGGTCGGAGTGTGCGCGGTCCTTCTTGTCAGGATCACCTTTGCCGTTCTTTCTTACCCCTGCAACGCGATCCTTCTCACCAACGCCGCTCCATCCCTTCTTGTCCTTGGCACGATTAACGGTATCGCTGCTAGTACTGCAAGTCTCTGTCGAGCTCTTGGCCCGACTATCACTGGACTGATCTATACTCAGGGCCTCGACTTGAGAATGGTAGGCCTCGCCTGGTGGGTCAATGCGGGTGTTTGTGTGCTCGGTGGCATTCAATGCCTGTGGATGAAAGAGGGAGACTTCGGCGACAACCACCAAACTTGGGAGGCTGTCACCGACGGAGGAGTTGGCAGGAGCGTCGCAGTAGAAGGACAGGCTGCGCATATCACGGGAGTGGTGGCCGGAGAGGAGTGCATCAACGAACACACGATGGCACGCAAGGTTGCAGACAATGAGGGTACCAACCACTTAGGGGAGGCGGGTATATGAGTGGAAGATAGCGGGGCTGAGAAAAGCGAAGAGAACTCTAGCTAGTCAGCTGGCTTATTGTACATGATAATTTCTTGTTCTCGGCTGAGTTTGTCAATTGTGATTCCCGATGAGTAATAACTCTATACCGATACCGTAACTGATTGATTTGGGATGAGGTTGAGGTACTCGCCATAAGGCATCACTCTGGGTTTCCCTTCCTTTCTTGAGACACCTTCACTGCTGCCGGAGGTCGTGGTTTGGTTTGTCTCTGTCAAAGGTTTGAGTACTGTGACATGCTGTGTGGGTGCGTGCGGTGCTTAAGGGAATATGAAATATGAAGTCAATTGCAATAGTGGGAGTCCAGTTCGGTGAGCTGATTTACCGATTCATCGAGGAAGTCGTACTTCTAGTGTTATTGTTATGCCACATTATAATCTCAGAAATATTACTGCGAGTCCCCTACCCGAGACTGTAGTTAGGGGAAAAAAAAGTAAAGCCTGTATAGTGATTGTACTATATGCTGCATAGGGAGCAACTATCGGCCCCTTCAGCTTCATTATTGGTTGCGCCAGCCACGACAGGGATATGAGGTATACTAGTACTCGACAGTGTACCCACCGGGGAACGGCATTGTCGAAATTCGCGGGGAATATTATGGGCTGGAGAATGGGCTCTGGCTGATCTTTGGCGACTCTTTTTGTTCCTCCCGCCACATGATATTTCTATTATATCCATTCTTTGTCCCCTATGGTGATCATAGGTTCTCACTCGTGCATATCCTTTGTCTAGGTTCACTTTACACATTTACAACGCAACCTTTGTCATGCGGCCAGTCTCTCTGTGCCAAAATATACGGATCGAGGGATTGTACTTCTCGAAAAGGTTAATCGAGCAATCTCTTTGTCCGGCGCTTTGGCGGGGTTCTCAGGGGGTTGAGGTGCCGCGTGGAAGGACAAAGGAATTATGGGATAGTTAGCGGTCGGTATCCCCTTTGATGCGCAAGATATATAAGGCTCCTGGGCCCTTTTCGCTTACTCCTAGCCCCGGAGGAGAGAGAAGAAAAGAAGAAAAAACTCGCCCAAGATGACTGACCTTTGGACAAAACCACGCTCCGGCCAGCCCATAAACCCAATACGCTACAGCCAACTCCTAGACGACTTCCTCGATACAAGCTATCAGACCTTCGGAACAGATGAAGAATTTGGTACAGCCCGTGGCGAACAGCTGGCGAATCATGCACGAGCCATGGTGTGTCGTATGCGGGTCCCGTTCGCGCCCTACTATGACACCAAGTTCATCTTGAAATGGTTCAGAACGGAGGGGTTTGCTCAGGCACCCATCGAGCAGGTAGAGCTGGAGGCCGCCAGTCTACGCCACGCCGCCGAAGCCTTCCAGCGCAACAACAACTTTTCCCGGGTACCCAGGGTTTACGCCGTCCGGGCGCAGCGGAATCTCATTGCAATGGAGTGCCTTCCAGGGAGGCCGGCTCGCGAGGGTAAATGGGAGAGGTGGCCAAAGGAGAGAATGATCAGGTTTGTGAGGCAGGTGGCGGTCGTCAGGCTTGCTATCATGACACAGGTGGAGAATCAACTCGGTGTTCCCCGGCATGCCCCGGATGGAAGGAGGGTTGGACCCTTTTGCGCTCATGTGTGGTGGGAGGATGGCAATGTTTCTCTCCCCCAGTCCCCTACCCTTCTTCGCCCTATTGTGTACAATGTCACAGCATAAATTGTTGGATGGCTGCTAATAGTCAGAGCAGCACAGATTCTGGGGCCAGATCAACCGTGGCCCATTCCCAAATCGCCACGAACATATACTAGGTTCCCTTCGCCGAGACCTAATAATATCCAGATGGATGAGATTTCACAATCTAATGCTCCCCAGCCGCTCGCACTTCCACAGATGGCAAGATATAATAACCTACCTAGAAACTGCAATCCGAAACGTCAACCAGGTGCCTCGCCCGGCCAACCAGGAGTTTTTTTCCCTAAATCACAACGACCTCCGACTGGGTTTTAACACAATGGTGCGCGGTACCAAGGTTGTCGGACTCATAGACTGGGAGACAGCCTCGTACGACGCTCTGCCCTTCTGCATCGAGGATATTACCGACTATACGGACTTCAATCCCAGAGAGTGGTGGGCACACGCCGGTCGAAATGGTGTAAACTTCAACGTGCTGCCATACCGGTTGGAGGCAGACGACACGGAAGCGCGCCTGGATAACCACACCAGCCAGGGTGCCGATCGGAAGCCGTTCCCCGACTGGGACCTCATCGAGAACCACGGTGGACCGCTTGGTGAAGAGGACTTTTTTGGCGATGATTACCCCGAGGACATCAGCTCCAGCGATGAGGAGAGCATCATAGACCCAGCAGAAATGCACTGCGACTCAGACGTAGAGGCCGAAGAATTATGCGTGCTCCCTGGGGGCGACGGGCGCCTTAACCAGCTGGAGGCGCTGAGAAGGGGCTTGGCGCATCACGAACTTTCGTCTGATTGGTACTATGAGCCTGTATATGCCCTAATGAGGGAGTTCATTCACCGCCAGCGCGGGGCGGGCCTGGGGCCAGATGGGGAGTGGGGGAGGCTTCCTGAAGCATATTCGAGGCCGTTGGCTGAATGGATGGATCCGCTGTATCAGAGGGTCACGCAGCGTCTCTTCGAGGCCCTACACGGTCAACTTATCAACGAAGAGAGGGCGGATGCGGACCATCGACCTGTTAAGGCTAAGGCTAAGGCGCATACAGCGAAAAAATCCAAGTCACAGCCACGACAGCGGAGGGTGCCTACTCTCATGGATGGCTGGCGTGACGCGGCCGCCGGAACAGAAATCTCCCCTGAGTCCCTGGAATCGAGTAGAGTCAGCTGGACCACAGATTGCGTCCCCCGACGAATTAGGCCGAGGACACCCCCGAGGCCTTGGAGGGCCGTCGGCCCGAATCCCGACCCCATTCCTCTATCTCCCTCCCCTAGGGAACAGGTGCCGACGGGCGCGAGGCAGCGGGGGAAGGCAGATCGCCCCCCTGTGAGGCCCCCGCCAGCTGATTTTCGTGTGAGGGCTGTGAGGGATAAGGTGACCGCGAAGATTACGCAGCAGCTGATGGCTAGGCTACGCCGCAGGGCAGAGGCCAGATAGCGCGGGAGGACATGGACACCCTGTATCAGCTTACTCAGGGATGTCTACTATCCCTATTTTGCTTGGACTCCGTTTCTCTTATTTCCCTTTCTTCTTACCTTCCTATGTTCCCTTCTACCATTCTTTAATTCCTCAATGTCAAGATACAGTCAGTTTGATAGTTTTACCTGATAGCTAGGGAAATAATTTATCTTGTTTCATTCGTCTTCCTTCAAGAAGGTTTCCTTTCAGCAGGTGTTTGTCCAAATTCCCTTGGTAAATTTTGCCTTCCGGGATGACCGCAATCGAACTGAGGGAGAGCAGGAACAATTAGCGAGTGACAACCCGTGATCCAACGAGACTATACTATTGTATGTGAGCTATCGCTGTTTCCCTCGACTTCAGCACCTCCAATTCCCCAACTCGCGCCTACCAGTGAACTATCTACGCTCCTCTCAAAGTTGGAAACAAAGATTTTTTGCGTAAATATCCCCAATATCCCGGCTCCATCTCAGACAGAACCATGTCAGCGAGCGATGCACTGAAAGCTCACATATCTCAAGTCAAAACCCTCTCCTGCTGTTTCCCGTTAGCTAACAAAAATGGTTCCACAACACTATCCACCCAGTGTGCCAGCCGCTAGCAGGCAGTATCACAAGGCCCACAGGAACTGTTAGCCGAGGGCGTTTCGGGTGTTTCCCCGGGTTGGGGCGGACGAGCCTTTCTGAAAACCGCTTCCGTCCTTGGGATTTCAACGAGCCGCAACGAGACGACACATCTACTCGCAACCTTGCCATCCACAATATCACAGCTACACCACCCAAACACAAAGCATCAGAAACCACCCAATCCCACCCCGCGCCCTCCCCCCAACCATCACTCGCCCAAACACCCCTTCACGATACTCTCCCAAGCCTCAACAACCCCCCACCCCTCCAACGCGGAACAAACAATTCCCCCGTTCTCCACAAAGCCATTACACCCCGCCTCGTCTATCAAATCCCCCTTGCATCCAACCACGGAAACTTTCCCCTTCCTCCATCCTCCTCCCCTCCCTCCCGCTCCATTCCAATGCTCCACAGCCCCCCACCATTTCCCCCCGACATCCCTCCAACTCTGCACGTCATCTACGGCGTAAACAATAACGTACCCGTCAATGTCCCCGCGGGCAAGGAATATGCTGCGCAAGCGCTCGAGGTCGTCGGATCCGCCCAGATCCAGGATTGTCAAGGCGGTGCCCGGGTGGCTGGGAAGGGTTGTGGTGTAAGCCTCCTCCAGGGTCGGGGAGTGCTCGCCCGAGAAGACGTTGCTGGTTTGGCGGGTTATGAAGTTGGTTTTGCCCGCTGAGGGGGAGCCGAGGAGGAGGATTGTTAGGTTATTTTTTGGTGTAGTGTGGGGAGGGGCGACGATGGATGACATTTTTTTCCTTCTTCTTTTTTTTGAGTTTTCCTCTTTTTCGAACCGGTGGGAGATTTTGTGAGATGTGGTGCTGCTAGGTGGTGGATTCCCTAGGCTGCCGTTGGCTAATTTGTGTTTTTTGAGTTTATTAGTATTAGTGTAGAGAGGGAGTGGTTGTAGACTACCCCGGAGGGAAGTGAAGAGCATTCTCATTATAATACCATAGTGTCCACAGGTTTTATTATATGATATCTTACCTAGAAAATAGTACCAGCTAGAGGGTGTCGGGATTAGGGCTTTCTGCTTTTAGGAAGTAATAATAGCAGCTCTTTAATAAGATTATTATTATTTTGGAAAAATGGAATCGCGATCACTCGCCCAATAAGTGTTCAATAGCATGCCAGAGCTCCTATATAATACCAGGCTTCAAGCCAGTGACTCTACATTCCCAGCCAGACACCGCAATATCATGATGCAAAACTAACGAAATACCAAGAGTCCTAAATACAACGGCAGAGGAATTCCACCTAATTGTGGAGATGAGAGAAACCGGTGCATTGCAGGCGGGGAAGGGAAACGGGAGGAAAAAATTGCAGAGCAAACTATGATACACCAAAAATCGGAAACTACCCGTGCTGAATCAGGGCGATCGAGCGATCACAATATCTGGAAAGAGAGCGTATTCCTGGTCATCTTAAAACAAGACTTGTGGTGCCATGTGGTAGGCAATGTTACTTTCATGGTCATACAGTACTCCAGGGCCAGATTCCTTGAGAAACAACCACCATTTCTTATTATCATAAGTTCTATTTTCTTTTTTTTGTCATACTAATTTATCAAGACCTAGTCCCTTTTGCTGTTTTTAGTGGTTCTTGGCCCCATTTCCGGTTTTCAATGAGCCATCGAAGTACAATAAATAAGATTGCGGCCGAGTGGTTAAGGAAACAGACAAGAAATCTGTTTCGTCCGCGAGCACAGGTTCAAACCCTGTCAATGCTTTTTGTTTCAATTTTTATTTTCCAATCAAGGAAACAAAACCTAACCCTGGGAATAAGGACGGGTTACACACGATAGCATACAGTAGGTACATGATAGCATAGGTATGGCTCCAGTTGTCTATACACAGTACCTCTATCGACGCGGCGAGGGACGCCTTGGCATAAAATTGACTGTGAAAAAACTCGTAGATGTTCAAACTACCACAGCAAGTGAGTTTTTTTTAGTCTTTTCATTCTAATTTGTTAGTGTTAAAGGCATAATCGTATTTTTTTTTTGAGCCAACATTATGCCGAGGCGTCCCCTGTTGCATCAATCGAGGTGTTGTACAGACGGCTGGAACTATACCTTAAGACTTCTTAGTTCATCTACTATCACTCGGTCCAAGTAGCGTGGAAGAATGGAATGGAAGCGTTCCAGCATATGAAACGCCACCCAACCGCTCTTCTGGCGGGTATGATACATACATGGGGATAATGAAGTCACTAGCGGATAATGAGGAGGGGACGGGAGGGGGTTGAAAAGAACAGAAATGGTACCATAGAGACCGGGGGAGAAAGTACAGCTGAGGGGAAGCTAGGTCGGAGGGGGTGACTGCGATCCCGAAGACTTGCCGGGTAGTTCAGAAGGCATCTCGGCATTTGGCGCTGATATTAAGCCCTCCGAATCTGTTTGGATGGGGGGCTGGACTAAGACTAGTTTTGTGGAGTTGTGGCCATCTCCCAGTTCGAGGACAAAGCACCTGGCCATTCCATTTCGGTAGTGTCCCTGAACTCAAGGCGAATATTGCAGCCCATGGGGTTTGCTGTTTGGTGGGCGGGGTCTGCAATTATGGATCAGTATCGATGAATCTTTCAGTAATAACTCATTGTAAGCATGAATTAAACTCCTGGGCTTCTACTAAGTGAGACGGGTTAATTTGTTCTCGACATGTTGACCACTGCGCCAGCTAGGTATTTCATAGAATGTCAACTTGGGAACAAATACTTATCCTACCGAAAGCTGAATTTTGGGATTTAATGGGAATGGTGGTGTATCTCTTCCTAAGATGATAGTATATTTCAATGGAGGCCTTTTTTTCTCCCTGAGTGTCTCCCGTGAGAGATTCTCGGTAAATTTTAACAGAAGCAGTGCCTTCTGCACTCGTAGGAATATATGTAAGGTCTTGTCCCCGAACACAGTATATAGTTTATTTCGGGGACCTAACGGCATTCCTGATGAAAGGGAAACCAAAATCGCTAAGGAACCAAATGAAATAACGGAAAGAAGAAGAGTGCTTAGCACTCCGTGAGCTATTCCACCGATAGTAGTGGTATGATACAGGTATCCTGACTCAATGATCCGGGAAGAAGACTCCTTTATTCAGGTTTGTTTTCACCCTCTATCTGGCTTCGCAAGATGTCAAATAAAGCCCTGGTCTAGCTTAGTTTCCTTGAATTATACCAAGCTCACAGCGCCACTAACATTAAGAGTCTCTAGACTTCAGAGCTCAGGGGCCGGTGGTAGCTGGCACGACCCGAGAGGAACTTGAATCCCTAATATCGGACTAGTAGCTACACTATTGAAGGAGAGCGAGGAAATAAGTAGGGTTTCTGTGGGGAAGATATCCCTGCATTCGTGTATGAAACCAGGTTGAGGAGATCTCCAACGATTAATCAGCGCAGTGGGTTTCAGACTAGGGTAAGTCCTAGGTCATGATATCACCTCTAGGACTCCCCATTCACTCGAACAACGGATAGAGGAAACCAAAGCTCGTTGCTCCACGGACCCAGTGCCGGGCCCTAAATAGTGATATCGACAAAGTGGTGCTCCAACCCCTAAACTAGAACCTGTAGGGAAGTGACTTTCGATATGATATGGTGGACTATGGAAGTCCCTGAGCAATTCCAATTTACTACTTCGCTGGATTTAACTCAAACCCCCCACTTTGTTGATATTGTCTTCACCAGCACTAACAAAGGCACACCACCATGACGCTGCCCGTCATGGCTAATCACTGCCTATTTACCATTACTTATCAGCACCGCTTGCGCGATCGCTCAAGAAAAGCCCCCGAATCCATCCATAAAGGCATCAAGCAAAAGGCTGTGAGACAAAGACTTATCTCGGCTCCAAAGATATAACAATAAAAATCACCCAAGCATCCCTCCAGTATTGGTATATTTCTAGCAGGGGCCTAAAAGGTGGAGGCACTATAATATTATTATATAAGATTCTTCCGTGGAAATAGCCACAGCTAGCCCAACGCTTCTGTAAGGTCATGGTACCAACAAGTTTGGCCACTGAGGTAGCTTTATCAAAATTAAGCTTCACCCAGAATATGTCTTTGCCTCCTGTTGCAGAGACGAGGGCAAAGGTGTTATAATCCCAAACTCTAGAGAATACCCAAAAAAGTATGATAAACCCGGCACTTAAACCCGAAGCTCCGAGTGACATTGAATGATTGCTGCATCTTAAATAAATATATCCTGTAAACTGACCTGATAGAGTTTCTCCCCCCCGGGCTCGGGTCCCTGGAGAGAGACTGAAAGAAAACCCTTCCTCTCATACAACCCAGTAACCCCAACCAGAGAAAAATGACAAACAAGGAGAGCTGATTGACCGGTATGCCGATCAAAACACCCTTCCCAACTTTCAATAAAAAGGACCTTGTGCTTTCCATGCTGTAAGACTGAGCGAAGGAGGACAGAGGAGGTAAATATACATCCGGGGAGGCAAAAAGCACTCTCACTGAGTTATTCCGGAACGCAAGCCATCTAGGCAGCAACTTCACTCTTCGCTAATGGCAAACCCTCCAACCCTCCAGTATGAGAACATCCCATATCTCCCTTTCCACAAGATGTATAGCTTGGGTCTCAAAAAGGCAAGTACAGTTGAGGACCTACCTACCCAACCCAGTTAAAATTGTTAGGGCTGAATGCCATGTATAAACAAGAAATCCGCCGGCCCGCCAGCTCGGACAACAATGAATAGTAGATCCAACAATATCTAAACCTCCATGAAATCAACCAGTGGAATCTTGAACCCATACCATACCCCCCAGCCCGTGATTTTTCAATTCAGGTGAGCAAATTCTTCTTGATATTGATCAAGCTAGAGCTCGCTGCTATAATTCTGGAAGGGGAGATCTAGGTGCCATCTTATAGGAATGGCCCACCGCGGAGGGTATCTTCAAGTTGACCTACTCTCCATTTAGAAGATTGTCTCTCAACCACTCGAATAGCTATCTTCATCACTTCAGCTTTCTTGGACAGGGCGAGTGGGTTATGCAAGCCATTTCGTTCTTGTAGGAAAGAGAAGATATTCATTGAACTAAACGCGAACCCCTGACTAGTCGCCAGCTTCTAACGGCAGCTCTAAGACGAGAGGACCTGAAGCCAGAATACAGCCACTCACAGAGGACTCGGACCCTTCCCCTGATATCATACCTCACAATTATTCCCAGACTCCACAGATACAGGCACAGAATCTCGACTCATATACAAGTTACAGGCATATAGAACCCGAAAACTTCTGTCCGAGTTTTGTATGGGCGGTCAGATACGCATAAATAATTTTCCATACAAAGGTTTTATCCCTGTCCTTTCCTATACCAAAGAATGGTCACATTTGTCCTCTGACAAAAAAAACGAGCATAGATATACACCGCAACCCCCCCGTCCCTCGTTCTACCGATATCCTGAGAGAGTACAATGATTGGATACCAATGTCCTTTTTTACCAAAGATAAAGTATCAGGCGCCTGAACTGCATATTTTCTGAAGCAGTCAAAAGATCAAGAAGAAAGAGTATTATCGGCCAGTTCCTATGGCCTAATGGCTTAGGAGACTGGTCGGCTAATTTGAAACAGAGACCATCATGAGTTCGGATCCGGGGGGCAGTGGAGTAGTCGAGCATTAAAAAAATGCTCGGCGAACCACTTTTTTGCTGGGGGGTAGGTCTAGGGCTGGTAATGCCCTTGGGTCAATTCCCGTCAAATGTTGCGGTGGGACTGCTGGCCAGCGCTCGGGTATCATACTATATGCCCGTAAATTGTAAAAACCCAACATACTCCCTCCCCCACACCATGGCTCATCCATGATGACATATTTCTCTTCATTCATGGAGCAGTAAACGGAACACCAATCTAATTACAAGGAGGAAACGCAGGGAGCGTACTGATATCAAGTCAGAGCACTGTTAGACTTTCCCTTCCCCCCCACTTACTCAATAATGTTAGGCTACGGAACCATAGTTAGAAGTGGTACTAGGAAAGGCCCTCGCAGTTGGAACATTTCCACCATACAAATAACATGGGTGATAAAATGAAGATTCAAGTTTTTCTCCCCACTCCCTTCCTCGCTTTTCCTCCTACCATCCAGGCCACAGCGGAAACCCCCAGATGTGACGTGTGAACCGCACATATTTTGGAAATTCGTTGGGCTAAGCAGACAAAAGACTGCCTGGGAACTCAATTCAGGGCTTTCCAATCATGACCTATCATTCATGAGAGATGCGATTCAACCCCAACTGCAATTTCTATGCATATCATTGCAGAAGAAACATGTGGTGAGGAGGAAAGAAGGGACATATGGACCATTGCAGAATCCCTTTAGGGTTTTCACCCTATAAATATACGGACTCTGTAGAATATAGGCCATTGCAAGGTTTTCTGACTACCCCACCACCATCAACCCCTAGAATGTGCAGCAGTAGGAAGTATTATTGTGGGGTTACCCTCGATGGATGGAGCTCGATTCAGTTGCCGACTAGACGGATTCTCGCTGTCTCCAAGATGGAAAAGTTGGATCTTCCGATTGGTTGTGCTTTCCCCTTGCCTGCGGGGGTTTCCATAGCCCTCCAGGGAGCATTTGGTCTAGCAATGCTCCCCTAGTATGTATGCATGAGAAGCTAGGCGATTTTTTTCCCAAGTCAGTTGGCTAATTCACCAGTTGGCTTCCTCCATTTTGTGCGGACATCTTAAACCACCTAGCTATTCAAATACCGTCATGCTCCACCAATCAACTCTCCTTGCATAGGTAATGTTCTATTTTGGGGATAGAACCGGTAGGTTGTTTATTTTAGGCAGTTTAAAATGTTTGTCTGCAGGCGGAGATTTCCTTTGGTTTTAGTCCTCTAGTGGGAGCTTGAAGCCCATGCTCTAAGGTAGGTCTTAGATCGCCTCCCCCAACATCACACGTCTATTAACACAGTGGGTTGAAAGAGGCATCTTACCACTAGTCCCAATCCACTTTTAAAGTTCCCCAAAATATGATAGCAAGTGCCGTACATTATCTGCATGTCCCTCAATCTTCTCTCGAGTCTTGTGTTTCCCTCCCCCGATCTTTCGGTTTAGTGCAAATAGCCTGCAATAACGCCTCCCCGACCTCCAGTCCAGATACCTCGGCCCGCAACTAGAGAGTGTGAACACGACTCTCCACAGTGCACCAAACTCAAAACCAAAACCGACATCCTCGCGCTGCACGAGACGTCGCAGAATAGCCACATCTTTCACCCAAGCCGCCAAATGCGGCGGTGAACCCCCAACGCGATCCCTCAAGTTAACATTCACCCCGCTATCACCCGCCAGACCCTCCAGAATACCCGCCACCCCGCACTTCGCCGCCATGATCAGCAGAGTCCCGCTCGATGAGCCTTGCGCATTCACATATACCCACCCATCCGTAACTAGAGAGCGAACGACCCGCAATGAGCCTCCCCAGCCGCGATGCGCAGCGGCCTCCACTCACCGCACGCGGGAGCACTACCCTCCGTCTAAGGGATATTCCAGTATCAAGAGCGGCATGCCCTCCCGGAAAGTAGGCGGTTCACTAGAGCCGCCCTGCCTCGGGAACAAGAGAACGGCTTTAGTTGGACAGTAGAAATGATGCGCGAGAAGCTGTAACAGGCAGCCATAGGAATGAGAAGGCTCCTGACAAGGAGAGGTCTTGGTCGATTAAGAGGAGTGACATTGGCCTTGTAGGATGAGGTACACCGGAATATAGATGCTCCGCAATGTCCGTACGGAGGGGGAAGCAAAGCTTGACCTACGGTACGAGCCGGTGGCGCACAGGCCTGGTGACACAAGCAAGTGGGCTCAGAAAGGTGAGCGCGAAGCGCGAACACTCCCAAGAAAAAGGTATCCCGATAGATCTGCGGGCTCATGACAGTCACGGTTACCAGAAAGCCCCCACACCGTACCTATCCACAAGCAACCAACGACCACATGGACCCTGACTAAAGTCTTGCATAACATATCACTCGGTATGTAATTCTAGGGGCCAAGTGCTAGCTTCTATAGTGGATTTTTGCCCCGGGCGAACATCCCCGGCGCGGGATTATTAGGTAGAGTTTAGCCCTGAGTCCAGACTCTCAGCTATTAAATATGGGACAACACATACCGGTGTCTCTGTAGCAAAGTCTGATTGAAAAGTGGTAAGAGCAAGTGATCAGACTAACAATAGAGTCCAGGGTATTGTGGAGTTGATTGCATGGTATCAGAGTAGAGCAAACAGCTTCTGTCTGATCGCAACCAGTTTCTCCGCCTCGGTTAGAACAGGACATGGCTCGAAAGAGAAACAAGTCAAGTCTACAAGAGATCAACCATCTATCATATCTACTACCGGTACACCCCATTTCCACCTAAACACCACAAACCCACAATATAGGCTAATGTTAAAATAAGTCCACATCATTGCAGCCTTTCCCGCAACAATCCAAGGGACAACAAACCAACAAGCTTAATTATTAATCTAACTTCACCTCAATATGCTATATCTTCTCCACGCACCCGCAGTATTAATTTACATGTGAAAGAAACTGGCAACAATTGACCAATGACAAAAAATTTAAAAAAAATCAAAAAAAGTCGCCATACTCCAAATACCGTTAACCAGGGGATTCTCTAAACCAATTCCATCAATCCTTTTTCACAATGCTCCGCCGAATCTCCTCGACTCTGCAGTCCTTCCACCGGATTTTGTATCTTCCTCCGTGCCAGTTGACTTCGCCAGGCCATAGGGCCCAGGCCCATATCCCAAAGGCTAGCCCCTCCCGTCCGGTCCACTGTACCGCCCACTCGGAGAAGGTACGTTTCGGCATTTCGGCCAGGAATTCGGGGGTGTGCTCGTCATGTTGAACGACCTGGTACGCATGCAGAAACATGAACAAAGAGTAATCCGTAGCGGCCCAGAGAATAATAGAAATGCTCCAGCATATAAGGAGAGAGGACCAGGTTGGCGGAATGTAGTTGTGGAAGTATGGCAAGGTCGTCATGGCGTATGCCCCCAGAAAGGAGCAGAGCAGGGATTCTGTGCCTGGCTCCAAAAAGGTTGCTGCGAGGACGGTGTACTTGCGGACTCGCAACCAGCGAGTTCGTCTTGCTAGGTAGTCGGCGACAGTCATACGGCTGACTGGTTGGAATACAATGTCCTCGGCCAGTTTGTGTCTCCCCCACGCCCGGACTTTGTTCTTCTCGTCATCTACAGGCTTCAGCCAGAGCCTTTCCGCGAGGAGGTGATCTTCACAGATGTTTTCCGCAAATGCAAGAACTCCTTCTTTTTCCGGCCGGCCTTGAGGGTCTCTGGTAACCTGGGCGAGGTGTGAGCGCCTGAATAGGTTTGACTTGCCGACGATACAAGGCGCCACTCCAATAGTGTTGATTGCGGTGTAAAATTTACAGTGGGAGCTGGCAAGAAAGTTTTCTTCCAGCCTGCCCCCACCCATAGCCCACCACCGTGACCAGAACGGCTTTGGTGGGGAAGGCGCGATGGGTTGCGGCAATAGTGGGGTCAGGCCTTTGCCGATGGAAATTATGGGTGATGACGGCGCAGACAGCGGTTGACGGTATTTGCTGGAAACATCAACACAGAGAGGCAAGTGGTGGACCAATTTGTAGCCCTTGCCATCCTGATCGAGTCCCTCAAGTAAGCGAACGCTTCGATCCAGGATTCCCGGTGGGACCCAAATGTTGCTATCCAAGATCCATACAATATCCCCCTTAGCCTCCCTATATCCTTTGCTGAGGTTCCGTATCTTTGGGTTGGGTCCAACGTCTTCTTCGCCTATCAATACCCTTGCATTCGTCTCTGGATGGGCAGCAATGACTCGGCGGATAGTTGGAATCGCTGGATCATGGGGGGAGGCCACGGAAAGAATCAACTCGTACTTGGACTTGGGATACTGTAGTAAAGCAGTAGACTCCAGACACAACTGCAGGAAAGGGTCAAGACCCTTGACCGGACGAAGAATTGAAACAAATGGGAGCTCCTTGGAGATGCCATGGGTTGCAGATACCGAAGGTGGAGGTCGTGAGTACACTCGTTTCCTAGAAATGGGAATATGTTAAGCAAACTCGTTTAGTTGATAAATCCTCTTTGAGGCACAAACATTCGTAGATGGCCTATCATGCAGACAGTCCATACAAAGACAAACCAGAACAGAAAGACTCCGGCGGAAATTATTTGGAGTGCAGAAGGAACAAAATGGAAGGTATTGCTTCCGTTTTGCCCCGATGGAGGCGTTGGAACGACCGAGAGAGGCGGGGAGGCCATGTCCGCAGAGCACCCAGGTGAAGGGGGTTGAAGCAAACAAGTTGGAGGGGGGGGGGAGGGAGTGTTGCGGAACAAAAGGGGTGTGGCCAGTTTGTGGGGTGGGTTGGTTTTTACTGAGGTTCCTTACAAATTAGTTGACGCCGTGAACAGGCACGTTCCCTTGCGGCTTGGCTCGAGGGACATAACGAATTGTCTTGGCGTCGATCATGGCCAATCTGAGGAATCAGGGCCACCTTAGCCGTTCAGTGATAGCAGTACTCGTAGGGTAGACGGGCAACTCTAAAGTCTAATTTGATGTCCATAGATGTCCTCTTCCGGCGTTCAAATGAAGATCCGGAATTATGGCCGATATGGGGTATCTCCTCCCCAAAGGGCTGTGAGTTTAGCCGTGGCCAAGTTTGTCACTGGTGGCAGAGTCAGCAGAGCCCGTATTACTTTTGTTCGCACGACACCGGCACACCGGCACAGGATGGTATGATGACTCACGGCAGAAGCTCCGAATGGAATCAAACGCCCTTACCGACCGCCCGGTATCTGCCAGTACGGTGCCAGTATTCATCTCGGGCTCGCTCACCTCTTGTGTGATCTGGGAGCAGCTGGTGAATCGTTGGAATTTGGTATGTTATGATACTTGTACTTTGAATGTGGGGAATCTTGTCGGTGGGACTGGTTCGGAAGTCTGGATTCCTCGTGGTTGGGATCAGCGAATCTGCCCTCGCAACAAAAGCACATCAAGCACGGCCAAGAGATTCTGATCCCCTAACCACCCATGCGGCTCATTCACAATTCTCACTCGACCGTTCGTTCACCTTTGGCTGTCGCCGGCTCTCAACTGACAGGACGTGGATTGCTCGGGGGTGCAAGAATTGATAATACCGGTGACTACTAATTTCAAAGCGGACCACATGTTGCTCGCTTCTCGTCCCTGGCAAAAATTACTCGAGTATCATACTAGTACAAGTACGGTACCTGCCCGCTGGAGCCGTTGAGCCCCGGGTTACAAAAGGGTTGATGCAAGCTTTTCGAGTCGAGGGACTTTGGATTGTGCAACACTTTTCAAAACTGGCGGGTCAGCCCGGGACTTGGCACTGGAGAAAACGCTTTTTCGACCCCGGGAATTAGATGATTTTGTTTGAGCAAAAATGGACACGGCTGATTGGCCATCCATTTTTCTAATCCTTGCGCTCGCCCACTAATCGCCTGAGACAGGCAGGGGAGAGGGGAGAGTCTGCCCACCCGTACTACACGTGTAGCCGCAATGCTTGGGGAAGGTGCAAGCAGCTGCGTTGCCGCATGCAAATTTCTGTAGCTAGGCGCTCTTCCATTTCCCTTCTCCTATGCCATTTCTCCTCGTCCTTTTGCCTTGCTGCCCGCCGCCTTGATAGATTTTCTCTGCATATTTCTCTCCCAATACACTTGGATACGGTCAGTTGGTTTTTTCATATCGCTATTCAAAATTTATTCCCCCCCCCCCCCCCCAATTACATCATGTATTGACTCAGGCACCCAGCACTCCAGATTTTATTAAAGTTCCCAATATCTAGAGATCAGACTGGGCGCTTTCTATAGCTTGGAAAGGCCGGACCGATATACGACCGTTAAATATGTTTCCTCCTGCGCAGCAACTGAATATTGATGCAAGGGCCATCAGTGGGATCACAGGGTTAGTTTCACCTACTTGACGTCTTAGATCCCTTCCTCAACTGAGTGAATTGGAAGGTCGATATCGATTGCTTGCTGGATAGTGGTTTTCTCCCCGCAAATTATCGCCAATGTTTGCCCCCCTGGCCTGGTCACTATATTTATGGGAACTAATGAGTAGGGATCATTCAGTTCCGGCGAGGGTCGGCCGAAGGCCTTTCTTTGGCCTTTCTGGTCGTCTGGCTAGTTGGGGACGTTTTCAATGTTCTTGGGGCTGTTCTACAGGGCGTATTACCTACAATGGCGAGTAGATTTGCTCACCCATTGCGTGGTGGTTTAACCCACCTACCGGTATGAGAATTTTTACTAATACCGTAGAGTGGCAACCTTAGGTAATATTGGCCGTTTATTATACCCTCGCAGACATCGTTCTCTTATTCCAGTGCCTCTACTACTACAACCGTATCAACTCCCGCAATGCAGTTCCGGAAGCCGAGAGTTTGCTCCCCGTCTCGAATGTGTCAGCCACTGTTGTCGATGGATCGCATCTCTCGCCTGCAACGCCACTCATAGATCCTGCAAAAGAGCCTATACAAACTGAGCCCCAAGGACTGGTGAAATCCATCTTTCTGAATGCGTTCTCCATCTTCATGGTATGCTTGGCTGGCGTCTTTGGCTGGTGGGTAAGCAATCGCTACTCAGACAGTGACCCTCCAACGAAGAGTGACGGGGGTGACCTCTCATTCTCTACGCTTGGTCAAACTTTTGGTTACCTCTGTGCTGTATTATACCTGGCCAGCCGAGTTCCTCAGATTCTACTCAATTACCGCCGGCAATCTTGCGAGGGTATAAGTTTGCTATTCTTCCTGTTTGCATGCATAGGAAACACGACATATGTGGTCTCCATTCTAGCCTACGTTCCCCAGAGCAAGGATAGGCCGAGCTGGGAGTACAAGCAGTACATCGCCGTGAACGCTAGTTGGCTCTTGGGCAGTATAGGAACGCTCTTCCTGGACCTCATTATCTTTGCTCAGTTCTTTTGGTACAGGGACACCGAGGAGGAATACGAATCATCCTCCGAGGATGACGGTTAAGAGTTTCACCAAATCGTGTCTGAATACTTGGCGCATGGGTTTGTGTTGGGTTCGCGGCTACTCGTATTAGCACAAATCGCATTTGTTTCCTACTTCTCTTATTTTTTTGATTTCTTTTTCCTCCGGCTTTGTACATTATTAAAAAAAGGCGTTTCTCGTTTATGTTAGGATGGATGGTACTGGGTGGAAATGATTGCCGTTCTCTGTTCCCTCCAAAGTTAATTCCGGGCTATTCAGGGTCTAATTAGGGAGGTTTTTGCTACACCACCGCAACGGCACTAGACTTTCCAAAGACGACCGTAAAGGGGTTGTGTTTACGCTTTTGTTTACCAAAAATTGGTGTATTTTCCTCACCCTTAGTCTGACAATCGCTTTTGTTACCCTGCAACCTTTTTTCCTTCACACATGACTGCCGCTTAGCATTTCGCACACTCACCCTATGGAAGGCCTCATCACGACAGTTCCTACGGGAAGTTCTCCCTACCTAATACAGCAACTCCAAAATTAAAAATAAAAATGAGGCTTGCAACAAAAATGCCATTTTTCTCACTTAAACGGAGACGTGTGTTTGGCACGCCAATTGAAATGGTTTATTTTCTCTCTTCTTCGTGCTAGACAAGGACCTAACAGAGCCGCAAGGTGGGGGGGGGGTCCCACAACAAAACATCCTACATACCCGTACATGCCCAAGTTTGTGCCAGAACCAAATTCCATCAACCAACCAACCAACCAACCAAACCATGTCATCCTCAACGCCCAAAAAAAAGCGGGGAGCACTAATAGCCATAGAAGGTCTTGACCGGGCCGGAAAATCGACCCAATGCCAACTCCTAATGGACCGCCTAGCAGAAGGGAATATACCCGCCCACTTACAAAAGTTCCCCGGTGCGGTGTTCCCCCCCCCTCCTCTCCTCCAGGCAAGCTACCAGTAATCTAACAAACAACATCCTTTGAAGACCGCACAACCCCCATCGGCAAAATGATAAACGCCTACCTCTCCACCGCGACCACCCTGGAGGACCACACGATCCACCTCCTCTTCTCCGCCAACCGCTGGGAACTCTCCACGCGCATCCTGCAGCTCCTGGATGACGGCGTTACCGTTGTGCTGGACAGGTACGTGTACTCCGGGATCGTCTTCAGCGCTGCGAAGGGTCTTGGCCTGGACTATTGTCGCGCGCCGGACGTGGGCTTGCCGAGGGCAGACGTGGTATTGTTCTTGGATCTGGATGCGGAGGTGGCGAAGCGGCGGGGCGGGTTCGGTGGTGAGCGGTATGAGGTTGAGGAGGTGCAAAGGAGGGTTAGGGCTCTGTTCAAGGAGGTTGGAGGGAGGGAGGGGGGGGGGAGGTGGAGGGTTGTGGATGCTGGGCGCAGCGTGGACGAGGTTAGGGAGGAGGTTTGGGGGGTTGTGAAGAGGGCTGTTGAGGAAGTTGAGGGGATGGAGGTTGGGAGGTTTGAATAGAATAAGGGGCTGTTTGGCGTGACAATTTTGCGAAGTTTGGCTAGCTACAAACCATGGTTGTGGAACCATGGTTGGAAGAACCTCATACCCTATGTCAGAAACAGTCAAAAATTTGGTGCTGGTTGCTGCAAACCATGGTTTGTAATTCACGTCAACCAAACAGTCCCGTAGTTACAAACCACGGTTTGGATCGAAACAGCCCCTAAGTTAGCCTGTATCTGGAGGGTTTATTTTTAACTTTTTTTTCTTTTCTTTTTCCTTTCCCCGATTGGTAGAAGCTGATGGTAAATAAGAATAAGAAAGTAATTAGCTGTACATTATGAAGGGGGAGGAGTGACTGTATATGGGTGGCCGAGGGGATTCTAGGGAGATTATGGGGGGAGAAGAGGGAGAAGAGGGCGGGTAGGAGAATGGAAGGGAAGGAAAGAGTAAGAGAAGTAGATATAAAGTGAAAAAGGTAAATAAAACGCCGATATCCAATCCATTCCCAAAATTGCCATACCCCCCCCCACCAAATCCATCCACCCATCCGTCGCCAACCTTTTTCATTTTTTTTCATTTTTATATTTAACCCATGTAAAAAAAAAACTCGATCGCAGTTCATTCCCACATTCACCTCTCAGTCCCTCAACCACGCCTTTCTCTTCTCTTCCTTCCTTGCGCGACGCTTCTCCTGGAATGCTTTGACCTCCTTCCTAGTCAGCTTTCTCGTCTGCCTCTCAGCCTTCAAGCTCCGACCGTCATGCGAGCTTGCGGCGGCATCGACGTCAAAGTAAAACTCCATCTGCCTGCGGCTCTTATTCTCGTCATTGTAGTTCTCCGGCGCCTTGCCATTGGCGCCTTGGAATTTTCCAGTGAACCGGTTGAACGCTGCGCGGGAGACGTATTCGTCCTCGGCGGGTTGTGTTGCGTAGGGTGCCGTGGGGTCGTAGTCGCCATGAATGGCAGGGTTGTATTGGATTCTGGTGGAATCGGGCACAGCGGTGGGTTCGATGGCGGTGGGGTCTAGAGGGAGGGAGTCGGTGGGAACGCGTGGGTTTGTCCAGGTTGTTTGACCAGTGTGGTGATTGAAGAAGTAGTATGCCTGATAGGTCTCGTCCCATACGGGTGTCCAGCCATCGTCCTCGGCTCCATCTTCTGGAGGAGGGCCTTCGGGCAATGGAGGAGGGGCTTCGCCAGCGACGGCATCGGTGTGTCCATTCGTGTCCGAGGATTCTGGCAGAGGCTCATTTGGCAATGGGGGTGCTACTTCACCTTCTTCTTCTTCCTCATCGTCCTGATCTTCTCTCTCGTCCTGATCCTTCTCGCTCCTCGACGTCTCCCCGTCTTCCTCTTCACCCTCTTCCCACTCATCGGTATTCTCATTTTCGGCGTCGGATTTCTCGCTAGTGTCAACCTCCTCCCCCACGAACTTTTCTCTCTTCCCTTCGGCCTCGACAGCTGCTTTCACCCCATCAGGAGTGCACGACTTTGACCGCGAGCGCGCAGATTGCGGAGAACGTGAGTGTGTGCGTGGGGAAGACATTTGAATACCAGGTTGGGTCGGTTGCTTGATATCTACGATGCGTGTGTGGGTGTATGTGTGGGTATGTGCGTGCGGGTGGTGGATGGTGGTGGGTGTTTCGCTTTGCCGGGTTTAAGTAACGTGCGGTAGCTTGTCGAGATTTGTGGTACAGTACAATAGGAGGGTTCGGGTGGAAACCTTTATTGAACGGGCTGCGGTTAGGGTTAGATCACGTGACTGGGCTTTTGGATGGAGGGGAGGGTTCCCATTGCGTTACGCACGGTATGCATCGGGCTAGGTTGGAATTGGTGAGGAAATCTGGTGTAGCAGGAGCTTCCTTTTGTGAATTCTGCTATTTCTGGGGGTGGCGGTGTATCTGATAACAGTCTTCTGGTAAATTTTTATTGGCTTCTAATAATGGTGGCGGTGGTGCTAGTTTTTTGCTTTTGGAGAAGTTGGTATTCGTCGTACTTCGTGAAAAGAGCGCAAGGCCTCTCTTTCCTCCTTTGTGGGAGTTGCGGTCTTCGTGTGTTGTAAAATTCCTATGGCATCATAGCACGAGTGCAGCACAGATCAACTCAAATCTCAAGTATTCTCAATTCCCAAAGCCAGGTTCTCTTGTGACCCTGAGCCCCGGAGAACATGCAATTTCGTAGGAGGTAACGTCCAGATAGCCTTTTAAGCCGCACATCGCGCAATTATGGTGTCATTACCAAATTGGGTCACGTGGGCGATGGTAGGGTAAGTTTGTCTTTTCTTGGAGCTTTTTTTCTAGGCTGTCGGCTCACCCGCTAGTTTAGATCCAACCTCGAGCATACGTACCTCGATTACTCTGCGACTACTGCCTACGAAATAATTGAAAATGGGTGAAGGACCTGTTAAGAAGCGCAAGGTTTCTCGTGGCGCGGTCCTCAAACGGGGGCATGCGGTGGGGAAAGTGGTGAAGGTTATGAAGGATAAGAAAGTGAAGGTTGTAGAGGAGAGGCCTGAGTCTGAATCTGAGGAGGGGCAACAGGATGATAGAGGCAGCGACTCGGAAAGCGAAAACAAGGCCACGGCTAAGCCGATTCCTGATACTGCTGGGCCTTCAGAAGTTGCGCCTGTGAAGAGCTTCGAGGAACTAGTGGGTGTCATTTCTCAATTATTACACTTCAGAGTACAGAGCTCTAATTGGAGCACAGGGAGTAATGAGTTCGCTATGTGAAGCTTGTGAGAATCTCGGTTACAAGAATCCTACCTCCATTCAAGTCGAGTCTATTCCTGTCGCACTGGAAGGGAAGGACCTCATCGGACTGGCGGAGACAGGAAGTGGGAAGACGGCAGCCTTTGCGATTCCAATATTACAAGGTATATATACACGCACCATACTTTCTTCTCGTACGTTTTAACGCCCGTATCTAGCGCTATGGGACAACCCAACTGGCCTCTTCGCCTGTGTTCTAGCACCGACCCGCGAGTTAGCTTTTCAGATCTCGGAGCAGTTCGAAGCTCTCGGCGGCGGGATCGGGGTTAGATGTGCAGTCATTGTTGGGGGCATGGACATGATGACGCAATCGGTAGCGCTCGGGAAGAAGCCGCACATCCTCGTTGCTACACCGGGACGTCTACTAGATCACTTGGAAAATACGAAGGGGTTCTCACTGAGGAATTTGAAGTACCTTGTTATGGATGAAGCGGATAGATTGCTGGACATGGACTTTGGTCCTATCCTTGATAAGATTCTAAAAGTTATCCCTAAAATGCGGAGGACGTATTTATTCTCAGCGACCATGACCTCGAAGGTTGAGAAGCTGCAGAGGGCTTCGTTGTCCTCGCCGGTTAGGATCTCTGTTAGCTCGAAGTATTCTACTGTTTCAACGCTTATACAGAAGTTCCTGTTCATTCCATTTAAACATAAGGACACCTACCTCGTTTATCTTATGAATGAGTTTGCCGGACAGACAATCATTATATTTTGCAGGACCGTGCAGGAAACCTCTAGGCTGGCTATCTTGCTGAGGCATCTTGGCTTTAAGGCAGTTCCTTTGAACGGTCAGATGAGCCAGAGCGCACGCTTGGGGGCATTGAACAAATTTAAGTCTGGTAGTAGGAATATCCTTGTGGCGACGGATGTGGCTGCTAGAGGGTTGGATATGTGGGTTGTCCCAGATGTTCTCTTATGCTGGTGCATGCTAACTTTTCGCCAGTCCCTCGGTAGACTGCGTAATAAATCATGACCTAGCACAAGATAGCAAGACGTACATTCATCGTGTTGGTCGCACTGCTCGTGCTGGGCGTTCTGGACGCTCAATATCGCTTGTCACCCAATACGATGTTGAATTGTTCCTCCGAATCGAAGCCGCTCTTGGGAAAAAGATTCCCGAGTTTGACGTTCGAGAGGAGGACGTCTTGATATTCAGTGAGAGGGTAGGTGAGGCGCAGAGAGAAGCGTCTAAGCAGCTGAGGGAGGAGAGGGAAAAGAAAGGTGGACGAAGGGAAGGTAGAAGTGGAGGTGTGGGAGGCAAAGGGAAGGGGAAGAGGAGAAGGGACGATATGGATCGGGAGGAGGAATAGGTGAAAAAAGATACCCCCCCCCCTTCCACTGGCACCACCTTGTTATTACGCGGCACTGTACCTACAAAAGTAATGCGAACTCTCTGAGAACTTTCCTGCCTCCTTTGAGCCTTTGGGATTTGTTCGCGAACTATATGACTAGATTATAACTCCTTGTGCAACCCAGGCCCAGGCTCCACAATCCGGCTCATGCAGTAAGATTTGCTGACCCCCCAATGTCTCTTACGTATGCAGCACACCGGCCATGGGCTCGAGATCTGCCCGAATCAAGGGAGCACGCTGTAGCCTATTCACGTGATCCACCATTGACCAGTCGGGCCGGGCCTCAGCCCTAGAGGGAGAAGAGCAAGCAGGGATTCCAGGAGAACACCACATCTAATTGGGCCGGGGCTTCTGCTGAGCAAGATGCACGCCCGATAAGAACCACCGAAGAATTAGTGGGGCAAAGATCGCGTGCGTTTGGCGAAACTAACTCGCATATGATACAGTACTCGAGTACAGCACAGGAATAATACAGCACGCGAGAGGCGCTTGAGAACACAATTAATAGGGGAGGCTCGTCATTTTGTCAGACCAATGCTCTTACATTTGTATTTGATTGTAGTGGAGAGGGGGGGGAGGAAAGCGCATTGTTTGGCTGAGCCTTCAGCGTGAAAGAGCGTGGTGAGGGTGAGCAGGCTGCGGTATAGAAGTTTTTATGTGATAGTTGTGGTATAGGGGGGGGGGGGGGGTGGAAGTCTTTGTCCCTTTTCCTCACACACACTGCAGGTAGAGGATGATAAGTTGAGCTCGGAATCTCTAGCTGTGCATATCCTACTGTATCCTGAGGATCGTTGATCGACTACTATTCCTTATAAAAAGCTTCGAACCCATGACCTTTTGATTAGCCCTATCCAATCTTGTATGCCCTGATATTATAATAACCTGTGAGGCATTCCCAGCGCATCCTGTCGTATCCCGTAACTTTTACCTTTCTCATCAACGAGCCCTCCAACCGAGGCGCCGCTACCGTACGGTACACCACACCTTTTTTTCCCCTACAGGATCGCCTGGGAGTGATTTTCTTTTTCCCATCATCGTGTGGGTGGTCGTGTCTGTCACTCTACCCTGTACGTGCACTCGTCTCGTCGGTTTGTTACTTCATCTTCTCCTTCTCCCTCCCCTTCCCCCTCTAACCCCCTTCTTTCTTCTTCACAGCAAAAAAACAAACCTCTATCCTCAACCTCCTCCCTCCTCAGCTACTCGCCAATCACTAGAGTTTGCTGTTGTCTCTCTCGCTCCAAAGGCAACCCCGCTCATCCCACCCCTCACTCTCTATACCAGCACCCCTCATCCCGCTCATCAACCTCCACGCAATAACCTCTCTCTCGCTGACAGCAAAGGGTAAAAAACAACAACAGCCAGACAGTATCGACATAGCGGTCTTTTAAACTTGATCCTAATACCCTTTTTTTGCAATGGCAGACCCCAATGTATCAGCGGTGGCTATCGAGAATAGTAGAAAGCAGGAGAATGCTATTCGTGCGGTGATCGAGAAGAGGCCGCCACCGGAGATTGATTTCACTCTGCATACGATGGAGGATGGAACTCAAGTTTCGACGCTTGAGCGAGTTTGCAAGGGTATGTTCTGCGAGTTGGCTCTTTTCGCTTCAAAACTTTTCACCATGGTGAATCTTGTTATCCCCGCATCTCCCTCTGCTTATCATTGAACCCTTCTTACAAGGGATCTTCCTGGTTCATGGCATCTTACATGAAAGTTTATTTCACTTCCTTGGGCCTAAACTTGGAAGTACTTGATAAGGGGGTATCCCTTTCATGTCCATTCGACTTTTGTCATTTCTTGAAGGGACCCCCGGGCTAGAGCAATATCATGTTGTTTAGCTATCTTTATCTGTCTCCCCATCCGATTTTTGTCACTGCAAATTTAGCTAATCATTTCCCCTTCTCCAAAATAGATGTGCAGGCACCTGCGTTCCACAAGCCTACAAAAGAGCAGTTTTACGACTCTAATGATCCTACAAAGCCGGATCTCGCGTTCCTGAAGCAGCACTTTTACCGCGAGGGTCGTCTTACCGAAGAGCAGGCCATCTTCATTATTAACCGTGGTACTGAAATTCTCAGGACCGAACCTAATCTCCTAGAGATGGACGCGCCGATCACTGTGTGCGGCGACGTTCACGGGCAATATTACGACTTGATGAAATTGTTTGAAGTTGGCGGGAATCCCGAGGAGACCAGATACCTGTTTTTGGGGGATTACGTCGATAGAGGCTACTTTAGTATTGAGGCATTTTGCTCCTTTTCCTGATTACCTCGAAACACAGGGTTGTGTCATTTCGAGTTTTGGCTAACTTGGGATGGAAAATAGTGCGTTTTATATCTTTGGGCACTGAAGATCTGGTATCCCAATACCCTTTGGCTTTTGAGAGGCAATCATGAGTGCAGGCATTTGACAGATTATTTTACCTTCAAGTTGGAATGTGGGTCAATTGCTTAACCTAAGTTGCTTCCTTGGGCTCGACTAATGGGGATTCCCTAGGCAAACACAAATATTCCGAGCGTGTATATGAGGCTTGTATGGACAGTTTCTGTGCATTGCCGCTAGCAGCAGTTATGAACAAGCAATTCTTGTGTATTCACGGCGGATTGAGTCCTGAGCTCCAGACCTTGGATGATATTCGAAGTGTATGCTATGGCCCGTTTTTTATATCTGTGGCAATCCGGGACTGAACGCGATATAGATTGACCGCTTCCGCGAGCCCCCCACTCACGGTTTGATGTGCGATATTCTCTGGGCCGACCCTCTGGAGGAATTCGGACAGGAGAGAACTTCTGATTTCTTCATTCACAACCATGTTCGTGGCTGCTCCTACTTTTTCTCATATCCCGCTGCTTGCTCGTTCCTCGAAAAGAACAACCTCCTGTCGGTCATCCGTGCCCATGAGGCACAGGATGCAGGGTACAGGATGTATAGGAAGACCAAGACAACTGGATTCCCTAGCGTCATGACTATCTTTTCTGCTCCCAATTATCTTGATGTGTACAACAACAAGGCGGCTGTTCTGAAATATGAGAACAATGTCATGAATATCAGGCAATTTAGTACGTTTGACCTATCTGCTGTATTTGTTCAGCAATACCCCGGGGCTTGAGGTGCTAATATTGCCATCACAGATTGCACACCCCATCCTTATTGGCTACCTAACTTTATGGACGTTTTTACCTGGTCACTTCCCTTCGTTGGTGAAAAGAGTAAGTGCTTGTGCTTAGAGGCCGCCTAATCAGGTGCTAATTACAGTCACCCGCCCTAGTTACCGATATGCTTATCGCCATTCTCAACACTTGCTCTAAGGAGGAACTCAATGAGGATACTCCACTCTCCCCTGCATCTGCCGACCCGCTATCGCCTCCTCCTGAGCCCGAGGCTGATCCCAATAGCCCAGATGCCAAGCGTCGCGCTATTAAGAATAAGATTCTTGCCATTGGGCGTCTGTCCCGCGTCTTCCAAGTTTTGCGTGAAGAATCTGAGCGTGTGACTGAGCTTAAGACCGCCACTGGTGGCAGGCTTCCGGCCGGAACACTCATGCTTGGAGCGGAGGGCATTAAGGATGCTATTACTTCATTCGAGGAGGCAAGGAAGGTCGATCTCCAGAATGAGAGATTGCCCCCAAGCCACGAGGAAGTGGAGAAGAAGGGCAAGGAGGCCAAGGAGGAGGCAATGAGAAGCGCTGTGAGAGAAGCTGATAATGACAGGGAGTTGAATAGGGTGGCAAGGAGGATTAGCATGTAAGTTTGAAAACCTCTTCGAGCAGCGACAATGCGCACTGGCTTTTTTCCAGCCATTGATGGTGGGGAGAAACAAAGCTAACTTTCATTCGAGGACGGAGACTAAATCAGGACGGAGCGGAAGCCCGGGCAAAAAGTGATCAACCTAATTCACAGAAATGATGGAGGAGGGAGGAAAAAGAGAGGCATTTTTTCCTTTGTTAGAGGTCCCCGAGTGATGGGCCAAGACTGGGCGGCTTCTCTTTTTTCTTTCTCTTTTGTTTGGGTCGCCTTTGGTAATAGGCCTCTCGTATGGACCAATGCCGACATAAAATGCCAACTATATATCCACCCAATATTTTATCTTCCCCTTTCCGCTTTTTCCTACCACTTCATACACGCCCTTATCTCCTTCCCCTCATTTTCCTTCTATAATCAACGGAGATCAAAAACTCACGACCTCCGCTGTTATAAACCGATCACCCTCTTTTCTCATTACCAGCCCCCCACTAGCTATATTTTTCTTTACTTACATTGGCCGAGCGAATGGCGGCTTGTGATATGATATGATAAGCGATTTTTCTATTGTGGTTTTTCTTTTGTTTTTTTTGCTACCTTAATTTCTTGAGTGATTGATCAACGGGTGGATCGAGCTGGTTTGATTCTCATTTGGCAGGCGTGAGGCGTGTGTATTCTTTGCGTAGTATAGCATACATGGTAGAGGTACTTTCGGGGGGCTGCTCTCTTGATTTACGGCACACAGCTTGTCGTGAGGCTTGATTGAGGATCAAATAGGTGGAGTGAGTATTCTGTGATCACTTGTGTCCGTCGCTGGCCATTTGTACTGTGAGATGGACATGTTCCTTGCAGAAAAACTGGCCTAACACCCCATACCTTATGAACAAAAGAATGGAATAAAAAAAAGAAGGGGGAAACCTAACTGCTGATGCAAAACAACGATGAAAGAAAAAGGTCTTGCTGGGAGTCGAACCCAGATTGCGGGAATCAAAATCCCGAGTGCTAGCCATTACACTACAAAACCAGTAATTGCTGACGGGTGTGGCTGTTTGCTAAATTTAGTTGTGTTGAGGGTTGGGTTAATTGGGAAGTGAGGGTCGAGAAGGTTTGGGTCACGTGTACTTAGGTGGCCGCGGATCTGGAGAGTGGAGGAGAGGGAGGGGTTGAGATCTGTTTGGCAGCTAGTCGGGGCGGTTTCGGGGTGCATGGGGCGACAAGATGACGCAGATTTGCGGATTTGCGACACTACTTGGGAGGCCCGAGCCGGCATATTTCTTCTTTTGCATGCCGAATTCAACGGAATCTTATTGTCCGGTAGCGCAAGGACCCACTAACTTAGGGAGTAACTTTTTTTAAGGCGATGGGCTGTATTAAAAAAAAAGGGGGGGGGGGGAGTAAATTTTGGGGCTGACTAGAAATAGAATAGAGATAAACTCTGAAAAGGTTAAGTGAGAAATATGAGAATGGTGATACTTTTGCATAAAAAAGTTCCTGCACAAGGACACTTTACAGAAAGCGTATTGGATATTGGAATAGTGAATGGGGCCTTTTGAGCCATGGGGATTTTGGCTCAGGGAGGCTAACTTGGGGGGGGGTTTTTTTAAGAAAGATAGTAGCAAAATAGACAGTTGTTTTTTATATGGTGGACTTTTCCTAAGGTGTGGTTTCCAGGCATAAGGTGGCGTGAACTGAGATCATAAGTTTTGTAATATAAGGACCAGCTCCTCATCTTTGGAAACGATTCCCTCATAATCGGACCGGACCGTAGTTTGCTGCTTGGGTTATGGAAAGTGTATAGGTCAAATGATGATAGGGAGAGGGTTGAGGATGAGAATGAAGAGGAGAAGCTCAGGGTAGAAAAGTAAACTTGAACTTGAGGTAGGAGGGAGGGATTTATGACTGAAGTATCAAATAGCCAAAAAAAACAAAGGAAACTAGTTGTGGCAAACAGGAAGTTGTGTACAATAGTAGCTTCGCCACTTGTCTGTAATGTTAGCTCCTCCCATATAGCGATTGCGATTGACAGATAACTTAAAATTTATCTTATTTTTAGATAGAACGGTTATATTGCCTATTCCAGACCAGGTCAGAATACCAGCCTTCACATCTGGAAGGGATTTCCTTTGTTCTCTAACCTTTGGCGCGAACTTGAAACATATAGTAACCTTAAAGCTACAGATACGGTTCTGTGCCCCTTAGTCTGGCGAGTCTATTGATTCGGTGAACCGAAAGAAGCGTTTTGTTACAGGGAATACCAACTCTTGATGCCCCTTCCGAGGTGTGAGTGTTCCCCGTTTCCTCCATCGCCGGGAGGAATCCTGAAGGAAAGGGCGCGTGTGTGCCTCGGCTACTTTTATTACGACTTGGCTCAAGGCGATGTGTTTGGCTTTCGGCCCGGGTGTTGTTGTGGGTCGCTTTAGAGTATTGTGGGGAAATTACGGGCTTCGCCACTACTGTTATTCACAACAATGAGAGTGATAATCTGTGTCGCGGAGAGGGACCCAATCCTGCTTATTTAATATTCCATGAGTGATATGGAAAGGGCATGATATACGGAGTTAATGCAAGTATCCTAGGATCTCATGAGTCTTTTATCCTCAGAGATATCATATTACGCTATTGGAAGATGTCTGTGCGAGCAGGTTTGGATTGAAGAGCAGGGTAATCAAGAGATATATTTATTAGCCGGCGATCCTCACAATCTGTTGTACCAGTAAATTTACTCGAGTATAATCCAGTGTAAAAGTGGGTGGTTGAGGGTTCGGACTTTAGATCCAATAAGGTTGTCTTACGTTTTGGTTAGGTACCGGTACTTGCCGCGCACTTACCGCAGAAGTGTCACGGGTCCTTTACTAATCCAAAAACAGAGGGGTTTCGAGGCCAGGAAAAGGATCTCGCCATATGGTTTTTAGATCAGTGAACTTACTATCCCCTTTATCGCAGTCGGATGAAATTTAGAAATCTAATCACAAACCGGAAAACTATGCCCTGGCTCTAAGTTAACCACTAGGATTACTCGCAATAGACAGGAGGTATGGGGAAAACACAGAGGTTGTGTACTGTGCTTGTATAGAGGGCCCAGATCCTCACGGATACCTTTTCCATATTATATTTAGCGAATCGGTGTTTTTAGGTAATGATTTGTGAACATTCCCAAGCTGTTTTCCCATCGGCTCTAGGCATGATATTGTACTCGGCAAGCCCCAAACGTAAAAACTGTTCTAGAACAAATCCTTACTACCAGTTTCAAGTCTGGCGCGAACCCTTCAAAATGCGATCTTTTCGTCAGGGAAACATTCGAGCGCAAAATCGCGTTTTAAGAATAGAAACATGTGACGACACCTTGGCTCACCTCCGAACAAGGAAGGGGAAGTAAGCGACGGAAGATAAGCCCCAGTCTGGCGTTTTTGTGCTTGATGGATCATATCGCTAGTGCTGACATGATTGCGATAGGAGATAGATGATACTGTAGGATAGATTGGGTGCGGAGCACAAGGGCACAATCCTGTGCCCGTACCGCTGTGCGTACAGAGCATCATACAGTACCGGTACTCGAGTGCTGTGGTTCCTTTGGCACCGAGCACTGAATCCTCCCCTTCTCACGGATTCTGACCTATGGTATTCGGCGGCCCTACTCAAAGTTGTATGACTCCCTCACTATTCCCCAGTGTGGCGCTCACCCAAGACATGTAACCAGAGGAGGGTTGGGAAGTTGCCGTATTACACGCAGCCCTACTGCGGTACCGTACAGAACATTCCCAAGGTTTGCTTCTGCAGAACAAGATTGACAACTACTCGTACCGTCTCTTGGACTACTAAAACGGTGGGAAAATTTTACGCCACCCCTCTCAGCGTCTAAGGCGGTGATTAATAAGGTGCTCTCTCGGTATTCTTTAGTGATGATGTGCGTACATATAATCATGTTGCTAATATTAGCTATGGTCTGGTGTTTGCGCACCTGCGAATTTGTAATAATTAACAAAAGTTGCTTATTAGCCTGTGTCTCAGATATTCAGAGGGGGCATAAAAATTTCCACCGTTCTAGCAGTCCAAGAGATAATAATGGTACCATCAAATGGTATGCTAGAGACGGTATTAACCTTCGAAAAGGAAATGCTAGATTCAATATCGAAAGTTCTTGACACTGCTACCAGTGTTTACCACTGTGCCCTCATCCAAAGTTCAAGCCCTTTCCATTCAGGACTGGTGAGGGTCACACTACCGTAGATAAGCTTTGGGAAACTCGGGCCCAAGGCACAAGCTCTAGCTAACCCAAATCCCAGGTCAACGGGTTCTAGTGAGATTCCATTTGTGCCCCGTCGAACGAGCGGTTAGCTTTCCCCCGCTCCCCCCCCCCAAATTAATAAACTTCCAACTCTTCTTTTGGCAACAGGCACGCGGCACTCCTCAACGATCCGGATAGTACAAGTACCCTTAACTCTATTATTGCAACAGCACAGCCTGCGCCTCAAGGAACCTAAGCGACCTGCCGGAGGCCGTCAGGAAACCCCATCTCCTCCATCCGGCAAGGCACACTCCTTCCCCACTGCTCTCCATATGGATCAACCCACAACCCGACAAAAGTACCCCGCATATGCATGCGGCTGAGATCCCTTTTTCTTGCGGCGGAACACCTCCTGTTTCGGTTGTGAGAACCCTTAGAAAATGTGCGAGAGCATAGTCTAGGTTTTTAGATGTTCTATCAATACGGCAGTGTGCAGTACTCGAGTACCGAGTACACAATTAATGTGGTTTAGACCATCTATGCTTAACGCTTGGGTGGCGACTCATGTGCACCACACAATTCCCAACTATTGCGAGAAAAAGGACGAGCCACACGTCAGACCCGAATATCAATCAAGGTGGGCCTGATGTGCGATTTTGTTTTTCTCTTTTCTTTTTTTTCTTGGCTTATTGATGAAACGGGGGGAAGAGAAGGTCAAAAAGGTGAGTGCTTCAGTACGTAGAGTACACGCATGCCGCCCTACGAGTCATCCTCGCGAAGAGCATACAGTACTGGCACCGTCCGTATATAACCTGGGGAATCCCCCCGGTGGTGCTTGATATCCAACACACATACCCATCCTACTGCTACTCTACAAACCACGATACGGACAACATCTCGCATATAACCACAACCAAGCGCCTAAGAAGAATAACCTATACCCTCCCCAAAGAACAGTACCGTACACGACCAACAAAACACAAGCAAAAAATACATCATGATCCCCGTCCTAGGCATAATCCTAGCCTGCCTCTCCCTCCCGCTGCTAGTCTACGCCGGCGAGCGCACAACCGGCCGCAGAATCCCGCGACCCCGATTCATCCGCTCCCTCTCTGCTCCGACCCCCTACACCAAGCAAGAACGCGAGTCCTCACCGGCCCCGCCAGCAAGAAGAAAAACGATGGACTCGCCCAAGCGGGCAGATACCACTCGCTCCGATACGTCGTGGAAGACTACAAGCACTGGGGAGACATACGTGAGGGGAGTATCGTTGGAGGTTGACTAAAGTGGTCAGGTGATGAACTGGGGCATGAACAGGGGTAGGCGCAGGGGTAGTGGCGCATGATTGGGGAGGTAATGACTGGAACGGGACTTTGGGAAGGAGAGGGGGCGGAGGAGAAGGAGTTGAGTCATTCTTTTGAAGGGCTTTCTTTTGTATGGGTTATTCTTGGCGATTGGCATTGGTTTTGACTGATTCCATTTTGTTTTGTTCCGTTTTACTTTGTTTTTGTTTTTTTTTCCAGCACAAGCTGACTGTTTCTTTGATTCATTAATTTCCTAAAGATTTACAAGTACATGCCCTTTTCTTTAGATTGTGGTGCCCCTCGCATCTTTTTGTTTTTTTGGGTGTTATCCCTTCATACCTTTTTTTCCCATTTATTTTTCCGCATTCCCCCCATCACAATCCATGATATCACACTTCTCGTTACTTTGTATTCCTATTTCTCATCGTTTCTTCTCACTCACTCCGCACCCGGTTAATATCCCGCCATTTCCATTTCTCTCGCTCGCTTGCATCTTAGACTTCGCATTTAGCTCACTTGCTGTATACCCTAAGCTTGGTTATTGGTTCTTTATGTGTGTTGCATTAACTACCGGTGCGGTTTCGTATTATAATTTCACATTCTTTTTCCTTTGTATGTCAGTCAGTTGTCTTACCGCGCTGTGACCTGATATGCGACCGTAGTATCAATAATATGTTCTTTTGGATGGGGCGTTACTATTCGGAAACAGTGATTGCCTTCCCACTACCGTACTCGTGATATCCTAAAGTTCGTGAACACGACTACTATTGCATAGCCAAAGCCTTGTTAGTATAGCTAGGGTAAACTATATTGGATTACTAAGGCTCCGGCTAATTTATCTCCAGTAGGCATAGTAGTCGTGTTCGCAAACGTCAAGATATTACGAGTATTGGGGAGCACTGATAACTCAATACCGTAGGGCTATAGTGATGATCTGTAGAGGAGGGCGGGGCGAGTGATACACCGCTGGTTGCCTGGGAGCGTCCCTTGGTGGTCCTTGGTGTGACAAGCGCTGTAGGCAGAAGGTGGCGGTTAGAAAGTATCGAAAACCCCGTGAATATAACAGGTGGCATCCCAATACAGCTCAACATAATGCTCTTCTCAGTGGCAGTTTCGCCCAGCGAGGTGGTTAACGTGTTGGGTTGGGCTCTGGTCAGGCGGGACTCTGGTGTGCGAGGGATCTGCAGGAACGATACCGTAGAAGGGTATTTTGAGAATTGAGGTTGCTGTCCTGCTATCCCGTGGCGTTACCTGGCAGAACCCTCCCGTGCTCGATACACTGGTAGGTGCCTTGGATGTCATCCTTACGGAAACCCTTGCCGTAGGCCTCGAGACTCGACAGCCACGAGAGCCTAACACGAGTCATGCTTCATGACCAATCACGTGACAACCGCGCCAAGCATCCCCCAGAGCCTCCCCCCTCTAGCTACAAGTACGGTACCGTATTAATCTAACAATCCCACCATGCAACGCAACGCAACGCCACCAACCAACCACCACCATCACCACCATCACCACCATCACCATCACTCAAGCCCACAGAAAACCTCAATTTCACTAAAAAAACTACATATTACGACGCACAACCACAATGCCACTAACAATCCTCCGCCAACCCCCAGACCTCTCATCCTACACCCCTCTCGCAACTCACCAATCCTCCACCCCGGCCTCCTTCCAAACCCCAGTGCTACACTTCCACGCTCCCTCCACCACCCTCCTAATCGCGCCAGAGCACGTCTCCCTCCTCCCTATATTCCCTGACGTCCCCACCCCTTCCTCGACCACACTCGACCAGCTCCAAATCCCAAAAATCGAACTCCTGATAACTTCCCAAACCCTCATCCTCTACAACGCTCCCTCAAAAATCGGCATTAGTCTACCTTACCCCTCCATCACCCTCCACGCCATCCAGAAGACCCCACACGGCCCTGGAATTTACATGCAGATATCGCTCTCCCCCGCGAATGCTGCAGCGCACACGAACACGGATGAGTATGACCAGGATGAGCTGCTGGAGGTTACAGTTCTGCCGGGTCCGATCGGTGAAAGGGAGGAGGAGGGAGTGGTTTCGGAGATGTTCGATGCATTGAGTGTTTGTGCAGGACTGAATCCGGATGAGGCCGGGAGTGATTATGATGATGATGAGGAGGAGGAGGAGGATGGGATTTTGTGGGAGGGGGATGTGGAAGGGGAAGGGGAGGGGCTGAGGCTTGAGGGGTTTCCTGCTGGTGGAGGGTGGATTACGGCGGACAATGTGGGAGATTTCAGGTTTGATGATCCGGTTGAGGGGGACGCACAGGCGGATGGAGGGGTTGTATTGGGCCCGGGGGCGGGGACAGTCAGGCTAAGAGATGAGGTTGAGAGCGGGGAGGTGGGAGAGAATGGAGAGGGGACGGAGGAGGAGGCAAAGTGGAGAAAGACGGGGTAATGGATAGATTATCTAGCTATCTCCTCATTATTGGTGTCCAAAAGTACTTGCAGTACCTTGATATGCCTTTTTATCGGTACCGTATTGCCACCATAAAATTATGGAACCCATTTAGCCATGTCTCTTTCAGCTTATCCCATTATCGCACTAGATTAATCGTTACACAGCCCAGCCCATAAGAGCTTAATCTACACTCTCCGCCCTCTCGCCCCTCTCTTCACTTAGGCTCACCCCCCCATCCAGACAATCCTCCTCAAACCCCCCGTCATCAATCATCAACACTCCCTCCCCATTCGTAAAGAACCTACTACTATACCTCCTTCTCTTCCTGCACCTCCCATCCATGATCCCAAGACCCCCCTGCAAGTCCAAACTCCCTTCACCGACGGTAGTAATCGACTCCAAGCCAACAGATATCGGCCTAGTCTTGGGCGAGTAATCCATAACCAACGATTCCCGAATTGAACCGCCCATCTCGACACTCATACGCTCAACCCTACTCACCGGCGAGCCGACAGGCGAGAACGTGAACGCTGCGGGACCGGGGGGTGAAGGAAAGGTGAAGGGCGAGAATAGATTGACCGAGGAGAACCGAGTGTCTGCCGGATTTCTTGCAATGGAGGAGTAATAGTTCACCATTGACAGCGTCGGGGAGTATGTGCTCTCTACACCGCCGAGCATTCTGCGGGAGGATTTGATTGGGAGGACGCCGAGGGGTCCGAATTCCAACTCCGAAGCGGGGTCGGGAGTTGGCGGGTAATCGTTAGATGGGGATATCGGGGAGCTCGAGGTGGTAGGGAAGAATACGTCGTCAGGGCTACCTTCAGGGCTCTCTCGGAGTGATGGGGGAGATTTGAGGGATAGGAGTCTAGGCCGAGTAGGCATCGAGCAGGAAAAGTGGCGGCTGGACGTTACATCCTGGCCCGAAACTGCACTGTCGAGGGACGGTTGGTCAAGGAATACATCGCCCGCACTCGCTTTATCGGACAATGCGGTATCATCGAAAATGTTACTAGACAAAGGCGGGGACAAGGCAAGTCCAATATTTCCCAATTCAGCACCATCGCCATTAGCACCTCCACCACTGCGAGCATCCTCTCCGCCCAACGGCGTAGCCGTGCCCTGGAATAAACTCCTGGCAAATGGAACCTCCCCGCCACGCCGCGAATGCGGAGACGTGAGTCCACCAGTAGGCGGAGACTCGAGCGACGACGGCGGCGACGAGTCATCGACACCTACAACCACCCCGGCTGCTATAGCCGCCGTATTCCTCCCGCGGAAGAGTTTCTGGGGCGTATTCCCAACTGTGTAATTCAATATCGAAGAGCCCGTCGAGGAAACGCTAGAAATCGAGGCCGAATGGCCGGACGTTACCACAAACGTACTGAAGCAATTATTGCTGTGGTTACCACTTTCACCGGGTTCTTGACCGTCACAGTACTCGCTCCTTTTCGAGAATTCGCTGGCATGGTCTGGGTGGAAGAGCGATGGACTGAAAGCCTGCACGTATCCGGACTGGCGAATAGAAGACCTCCGCACCGGAGTGGGTGCGCAGAGGCCCGGCGTCGTGAACGAGTCGGATAGCGATCGACGACCGCCCCCTGGGAGGAAGGAGTATATACTCGTGCACAGGACTGCCGGCCCCTGCTGCTGTTGCTGCTGCTCCGAGGACAAGTAATGAGGATGCGGGAATTTTGGGTCTCCGCGGAGTGAGTGCACGTGCGTTGGGAACATACACCCTGGCAAGGGAGAGATCATGGAACCGCACCCGCCGCTGGCAGAAACGTGGCTCCCCAGCACAGGGGATGAGAAAGAGCGGTGGGCTAAATGTACATTCGGAAGACCGTGCGTAGCGCCCACCTTGTATGGCTCTCTGTGCTCCTCCCCGTCCCTCGATGTCCCCGAGCTGGATCGGGACCACAGCGAATGATGCGTGGTGAAGGGCTCATCGGGGCAGACTTGGTCCTTCCAGGTAATATGTTTAATGCTCTTCTTCGAAGGGCCACTTGCATCAGATGGGACACCTGGGTTTGACGGGAGATCGCACTCTTTTACTTCGGTCGCCGGAGCGGGTGATTGACTCGGTGCTCGGTCTGCACCCGCAATCGAGCTTTGCCGGACACGCCCAATACGGCGACGGCGCTTGAGCGCCATAAATGCCGCTACCAGTGCTATGCATAGGGCTATCGCCCCGCCGACGGCTATACCCGCTATTGCCAAGGGCGGGACCCCGGTCTTCTCCATTTTTGCCACGACCCCCGGGCCTGGAGACCGCTGGAGCGGCTGGGATGTCTGCTGTGTTGGAGATACGACTACCATCGGTAGAGTGCCATCTGGAGTAGGTGATGCTCTCGCATCGTCCAACTCGAGACTGAGAACTCCGGAAGGAAGCACACTGGGGAGTATCACAGAGGGAACTTGAGGTCGGGGACTTGCGACAGCAGTTGGCGTCCCATGGACCCCTGCAGTCGCTATCGACCCCGAACTCTTCCGGAAGTATGCCGAATAGATGTGATCTGCGACAGTATACGTTGGCAGGGGATTCATGTCTACTTTTTGAACAGTCAGTCAAAGCACGACCTAAACATCCTCCCCCCACACCACCACCACAATGCAAAAGAAGTCACACAATACCCACCCATCACTCCCCCGAACGCCGCTCAAAATATTAAAAGTGAATAGATGGATAAATAGGTAAAAAATTAATTCAAGTCCCAAAAAGATACCAACAAAGGGAAGGAGGAATCAAGGAAATAAAGAGATGGAGAAAACGAATAATGCCAGCCAGGCGACTAAGTTACCGATCCTAAAAGAGTGTGGTGATACTACAGTACCAGAAATAAAAGAGCGAAAGCCTGCGCGGGCGTGGAAGATTTTTTCTTTCTATTCAACGAGAAGGAAAGAGAAAGAAGGGGAAAGCAGGGAAATCTAAACTGCGTGTTGATTATATCAATCTCCCCCTCCCCCCTTTCCCACTACCACCACACAGAGGGAGCGGAGTGGAGTGGATAGAGGAATGAAGATCTTGAAATGCCTGCATAAATGGATGTAAGGGGTGAGTGAAAGTATGCTTATATCCGTTTATCTCTATATCCGCGGCAGAATTGTGAGTTGCTTGTACTGCATTGTATTGCATTGTGCTCCCCTGTCATGCGAGAAGGCATGTGAGCTGCTATGACAAGATCTATTCAATCATAGGATAGCGGGATTGGTGAGGAATATACTTCCTCACGCGGACTTTGGACCCACAGTTACATCACTCCCGAGGCATGTCACAATACCGCAGCCAAAAGTACCGCACAGTACCGGTACTGCACAGTACAGGAAAGGACATGAGATGCCCGTACTACAGAACTTCATCACCTGCGCCGAATGTATCCTGCAGCGTGCCTGCATGCCTTGCCCGCCCACAATGAACTCCACCATTACCACCACAACCACAATCCCCAGCGCCAAGCAAGAAACAAAGAAACCCGCACCCACACACATACACACAAGCATTCCCATAACGACCACCATACCTTCAATAACAACAACAACACTCCCAAAACATAATTCCGGGGAGAACCGATCTATTCAATTCGCATTTTCAGAACCTTCAGTTGATAATTTAACACCCAGCAGACCCGAACTACAATACCCCACCGCAAAAAAGGGAAGAAGAAAGAAAAGAAAGAAAAGAAAGAAAAAACGCAAAATTAGTGTCCCATAAATTCTTCCAGAACCAAGTATCATAAGTGAAAATAAAATATAAAAAGAAAAAAAGAAAGAGAAAAAAAAGCGAACGCACATGTCAATCATGAGTTGCTGTGCCTGTGGACGACCAGCCACCCACCACCACCCCCTTACATTCCCGGCAATAACCATTTCTACCGGAAGCACGCACGTTCATAATATGATATTAGACTACAGCCGTTTAAGTGGGGGGGGGTGGGTAGGTGGGTTGGTCCTAGAACCGCTAGCCAGTGAGCGGGCGTCGGTGATGGTGGGCGGGTACGGAGCTAGGACAGGGGCAGAAGGGGGAGGGGGGAGGGGGCTCGACCTCTAATTATGAGGATCATAGAGGGTCACTCGGACGTACGCGAGAGGTTTTTTCTTTCTTCTTTATCCTCTCGAAAAAAAATTGGTTCAAGCCTTTATCTTGCTTTTTTTTCCCCCCCGGAAATGGGCGCCGACTTACCTGCCGAGTTAAGACTGGTGGTGGTGGTTCTACTCTTGTTCCTCTTGTTCTTTCTTTGTCCATGCGGATTCATTGTCTCGTTGAAGGGGGTAATAGACTAGTTGCTTGCACATGCCGAAGGGATGGATGAATGGCGAGCCCGGGTAATTATTTCTCAACCATAATATTATGATATCATGTTTTATAAATAGGTGGGCTGAACGCCTTTTTTTTTTCTTTCCCCGCCCCCGACGCTCGCTACCACGTTTTATATTGATTAGATAGGCATTTGCCGGATAATCCATCTGCCTATCCATCTACTCCCTATATACAGTACCGGGCATTGCATGTCATTACGATTTGAAGATATCGGTTGGTCGAAGCAACCTCGAGTATGTAAGAAGTATGTGGCGGTGTTTTGCTACTTTAGTAAGGTGGGCTGATCGATATATGGGATCCAGCAGGAGCGGAAGAGAGGCACAGAAAATCCCTAACGATGGGCAAACGGTCGCGTTTGAAGAGGATTTGAGTTTCGCCGTCAGTGTTCGTTCAGCACAAACTACTCTAGCTGAATCCCATCGCTATCTGTCGGATCATCACCTCCTCCCTTTCTGCTGCATATATATGGAGACTTACGCAAAGCCTATTTCCTACCGGCAAGGGTTGCCATCCCGCCCGATCACGGAAATAAACAACCGAGTGATACCCTGTGCACAACCGTACACCCAAAATAAATAAGAGTTACAAGAGAGTGGTCAGGTTTTCCACGAATTGCTAAACGAATACTGGCATAGGGAATCCTCATAGAGCCCAACTCCTAAAATCATACAAACCTCACCAAAACACCCACCCTATTAGCTCAAGCTGAAATGGAACATGGAAGATAAAAATATGCATGGCTGAAAGGAATACTGCGGAGAAAGCGAAACAAGACCCGAAATGTTTACCAACCCGCTATTTCGCATAACGATATCCCACGTATGACTCACTCCGCTTAAGGTACAAGAAAAAGAAGCTCGAACAATGCATAAGGCGGTAGTAAATCACTAGATACAGCAACCCGATCATAAAGATAACAAAAGATAAAGAGGAAGGAAATTGAAAAGCCTCTATGGAAATAACACCCTAATCCATTCTTCAAGCCAGTACAAAAGAAAAGATGAAAAGAAAAGGTGCAGGGGGGATAAATCAACATAAAACCCATCTCTTCTCCTTCTCGGTTTTGCCTCTCCTTTGGGCAACTTGAACTAACGAGTTCTTGATTGCCTCCTTGTAGAGGTGTGGGAATTTCTTTTTAAGATATTCGACCATAGCAGTTTTGGTCAAGTCGCTACCTTCAATGGCTTGTTTGAAAGCAGCCATCTCCTCTGCTGGGACGAGCTGCACGGGCTTGATTTTCTTCTTGGAAGATTCTCCGGCGGTTGACTGAGCGGCACCAATTGGGTGTCCTGGAGGCGGCATTGCTGACTGAGCTTTCCCATTTCCTGCAATTGGGAAAAACTGTGTTATAGCGTTATGCGGATTATTAGCTACCTGCGCAGGTTGTGGCTGTGAAGGTGCTGCAGGATTCCAGTAGCTTGTCGAGAATGGATCAATAGGTCCTGGTACACCATCTGAAACTATATATAAGCGACTAAACAGGGAAAGTGAACTATGGGGAATTATAAACCAAGATACATACCAATTAGAATACCAAGCCTCATATTTTCAAACTCGTTTCTCGGGTTTTTCCCCATGGAGTCCTCCCAACACAAATCAGAGCAGATGGGAACAAGTTTAGATACTGCCCTGCGACGATTCTTACTAGCGCTCTCTTCGCCCTCATCATCGAGGAATTCCTCGAGATCATCGTCAGCACTATCGCCATCTTCATCGTCCTCCTCGTCGCTCAAAAGTTCTTCGCCATCACCATCCAATCCCTCTTGCTCCCATTCCGCTTCAGAATCATATTCGTAATCGACTTTTGGGAGTGACTTTTGAAAGGGGTTACGACCCCGTAACAAACCGGACGAGGTAGGTCTCCTAGTATAAGTACCAGAATAAGGAGGCCGAACATCCTCAGCGAATCGTAAGAACTTGTAAGGCAGCGAATTAAGCAAGTTAAGATAAACGCTATGGATTTCGTTTTGGCTAATGATATCGAGATCAACAAGAGGTGGCAAAGATGAACTGTCAGGTGCATTAATTCTAGCGAGAATATCCTTTGTAGAATATTTAGGCAGTTTTCCGCGGCGGCCACGCTTGTGCTGGGGAATGTGCATTAGCTCTTCCACACGTTCCGCTGTAAGCCCTTCACCAAACACCGTAGGAGCAGGCCAGCTGGAGTCAGACCCAGCATCTCCGGTGGAATTAGAGCATTTAGAGAGTGAGAGTATGTTATCGAGTGCGTTTTTGATAACGAGTTTGTAATAATCATCACGCTCAAAGGGCAGAGAGGCGAGAGTAACATTTGGCTTCACAAAGAATGGTTGGAAACTACGTTCATAATCCGTCCGCTCTTGTTTCTTCGGCTTAATATCAGGTGGAGGCGGACTGCCGACAATCATTCGAGTTGCCGAAGCATTGGCAGTTGGAGAAGCAGTCGACTGAGTGGTGGGCCCGGTAGTAGGTTTGGTGAAAAACGACCCGATACGCATTTGTGCCTATTGCAGAAAATTAGTACGTATACCCACTCATTCACCCAATATCTCTTTAGAAAACAACTACCTTCTCTTTCTTAACTATTTCATCATCCTTTTTCTTCTTTTCCTCATCCTTGATACGCTTCTTCTCATCCCGTTCAGTTTTCTATAGCAATTAACCGTGAGCCAATATCCCCCAAGAGTGAAGTATGCTGCAGCACAAACCCTGGCAAGCCTTTCTTTTTCCTTAAAAACCCTCTCCTTCTCCTTTTCCAGTTTCTCCTTCTCCCTAGCTTCCTTCTCAGCCTCGGTCAACTTTGTCCGCTTTTTGGCTGGCCCAGCTGCGCCCGCACCAACACCTATGGCATTCTCAGTACCATGCCCGATAGACAATTTAATACCACCCTCGGTTCTCGGTGAATCGCTGCCTACATCTGAAAGTGATCTCTTCTTAACAGTATCAGGGGTATCTGGATTGGCAGAAGCATGCTGCGGAGGTGGGGGGGTTGAAGCTGGCGCGGGATTAGACATTGGAGGAGTGGCAGTAGCAGTTGGGTCGCTCATAGTGAATTGAAACCTGGTTGTTCCCTAAAATTGAAATTCAGGTAGTAGAAGTCTTGATTGTTGTGGAGAGATTGAGATGGAAACGTGTTGATAGTCAAGGAGAGTTGAGGGAACGCGTTTGTACGCGCCAAGAGGTTAAATGTTTAATAGGTTTCTGCCTCAATCAATCTTATGGCTGAAGCCACTATCAGTTTTGATTGAGGCTGATGGCTGGTGCTATGATGCTAGCCTCTACCATGTATCTCGCTATAACTACTGTATTGCAAACATTTCCCGAGTCCACAAAATAAACTATTGTTATCGTATGAGCCTCAAGACCCGCTACAGCTATCTAATAATAACAATAGTAAGGGTACAATATCTTCACGCACGAGCAGTGCGAAAAGATAGTATCGAGGTATCGGGAAAGAACTAGAAAGGAAAGAAAGAAGGCAAAACTGCAGGATTTTACTACCATACACGACGTATATTGTGTAGCACTCAATCCACCCCCTAGAAAACAGGAAAGAGTAGGAGAAAAATACAAAAAAAAACACCCATACCCCGCTATGAACGAATGCAAGATTCAAGTACATAAAAACACCCCAAGCGACAGACAAGATATGAAACGAAGGAGACAGGGTAATTACAAGAGTGATGATTTTTTAGTACAAAGGAAGACCCGTAGGAGGATAGAGGGCCGATTAGGGGAAGAGAGGAGAAACGATTGAAAGAAACGCCCAATGCGACCTAAGGGAATACGTGATGAAACAAAGAACTTTTTGACGATTAATAAAAACCAGCCCGAGTGAATGATACCCCTTCAAAAAAAAAATATAGGGGAGTGTAAACGGAAGGAAAGTAAGAGGGTAGAATAATGTATACAGTCGTCAGGCTTTATTCCATGCGCAAGTCAATTGTCGCAACCCCCAATCGCGCGTTGAGGAGAGAAAATAGTTATTCGACGTCCGGATTCGCAACAAAGAGCCGGTTCCCGCTAAGAGTCATCGTCCTGACAACCTCCTGCTCGTCTAAGCTACCCCTCCTTTTCAGAGTATTGTCGCGCCTCAGTATAGCAGGGTTTTGGAGAGTGGATGCGTGATGGGCCCTCGGCAGAGATGACTCAGAAGGACTTTCGAGCACCTTTTCGCTCTTAGGCTTTGTTTTCGTTGTGGTGCCGGGAGTTCCTTCCTCTGCTATCGACGACCTGGACGAGTAACTTGGAGTACTTCCTCTAGAGTTGCGATGCTGTAAGCCGCCGGTCACGCCGCCGTAGATTGTGCAGTTTCGGTTGGTGTCAGACATCATTGAAGACGAGCGGTTTGTGCGTCTGTGGTTCGAGTTGAGCGAGGACTTTCCAGAACCGGAGCGTTTGCGAATTCCTGCACCTCCAGGGTAGAGGTCGTCTTCGTCGTCATCACCAAGGACCTCCGTAGCCGACAATCGAGCAGGCACCCCACTAGGTAAACTTCCACCTCCAATGCCGGGACTAGCTGAGCTGACCCAAGTCTTCCCCAACTTTCCAGTTCGGCCGCCTGATACAGAGGATGCTGCTGACCCAGCTGCAGAGCCGATTCCATGATGATTATGCCCCGCACTGAGGAATGCCGAGTTTGACGAACCAACAACCTCCATGGCTGCACGAAGTTTCGCACTCTGGTGAGCGGCCAACAGATGGGGGTCTTCATGCTGTGACCTATCGCACCAAACTGTTGCCTTCTGTCTTCTAAGGGTAGCCACGTAAGCGCTCTGAGCCGATGTCGAAGCGGAGGTTGTTGTATGGATACTCCCAGATCGCCTGATGGTGATGGGTACGGTGGGGTCCATAGCACCACCCCTCGAGTTGCTGGCGACGGAAGGCCTGCGGTTCATGTGCGAATTTTGGGGGTAGTTGTAGTTGTGGCTACTGTGGTAGTTTTGCGTATAGGTCTGCATCCCTTTTATTTCCTGCGTTGGTAGAGTGCCTGAGGAGGAGGTACGACGGCGGATGTGCGAAGACGACGAGGTAGCGGATGGGGGACCGTAAGAGTTTGGAGTGGAGTGGTTAGGGTTGATCCGGAGACTATTCTTTGTTGGAAGCGGAGGGGGCGCGCCAGGCTCTGTTGGTTTTCTATGTGGGAACTGGTAGGCAGGAGCACGGTAGTCTACCATGACGATTACTGGAATAGGTTGGTTTTGCTTGATGGAAACAAAAGAAAAGGGAAAAAACGTGGGTGTGGGGGTTTGGATAAATAAGAGTTGAATACTGGACGGGCGCTGATAGAATCCCCTATAGGTGGCTCATGCAAAAAAACAAAAAAACGAATCAACCGAGTCTGACTATCCAGGCATGTACCTTGCTGTATTGTGATAGCGAAATGTGTGACCTGTTCGATGCAAGAGACCTTTCCACAGGACTTGAAAGCTGGATGGTATGATAACGCTGCAGACTTCGGAAACGACAGCCTGAAATGTCAGCCTCTCTTCCTCCTCACATCTAACTCATATCTCCCCAACTTGTTCTTTGTGACATGTTGGGGGAAAAAAAAAGAAGGGAAAGAGGGGAAGATAGAGCGGGCGGTAAGAAAGAAAAAAGAAAAAAGCCGCCCCATCCCTGGGCCAATTTGATGCTTATTCCACGCAAATGCAAAGAAATGTAACAGAAAATTGAGGGAAGGAGTGAGGGGCAAGGTTTCTTACCTTCGCCTCCTCTGCTTTATTTGACTTTTATATGTTTCTTTCTCTTATGTTCCGTGCTTCTCCCTTGATTCCTACTTTAATATCCACGCAGGTGTCGGTAGGCGCCGACCTGATAATAATCAAGATCCAAAAATTAGATAATTGTTTCCAGTACCGTAGTGGTAACAGGATTTGAATCCAGTCCTCTCCCCTCCTTGGTTGGGGGATGCCTGGTTGCTTGTCTGCAATGCGGAGATGCCGTTGTATTCAAGCAGTGGTCAAAACTTCTTGGGTGCTTCCACTGTCGCGGAGTATTGAGATCTCGACGTCAGTCAATCTTGGGAATAGATTGCTACCCTCGATCCGTTTCTTGGAGGGAAGGAGGTGGGGTGTGAGGGAACAGCAGATATGGAGCGATATAAGGCGGTATAATAAGAGGAAATAAAGTATTGTGCGAGCAGGCTAACACGGTGGGCCACTGACTGAGCCCGCCGCGGCTAAGACCTCGTATACAGTACCGGTTCAATCTTTCCTAATTTTTCCTAATCTCTCAGTCAGGTATTGGGCCTCCATTACCGTTTGCGAACAATCTCTCTCCAGCAGATGTGGGCGGGGGATAGGAAAGAACTTCATTACCCGAGGGCTTCAATGTCCTGGTAGTGAGGGACGAAAGAGTGATGAACCGAAGGTAAAATGATAAACAAGAGGGAGAAAAAATATGCAAGCAAGGCTGGTATCGGTACTTTGCCTCAAGCTGTGGGGGATCAATATGGAACGGTACACAAGCAAATGCCTGTATCTCGCCTCGTCCGGCTGTGCGCGTCTATCTCTCAGTCAAGATTGTTGCCCCCTGGCAGAATATATAGCTGTCTCGGAAGATGGTGATAATTGGGAGAGTTAAGGCAGTACCGGTATGTTTGTTTTGTTTATAGACACAACCCTGTGTTAGACAGAGGTTGGCTATCATCGCTGAGGCGAAGAGTGCTTGTAAAGATATGCAATTGAGGGGACAGATCCGATGATGGTGCCTTTCAAGCAGTTAAACCCTCTCTCTCTCCCCCTCTTTCTCCCCTCCTGCTGTCACTCTCAGGTCCTTCACGCACTCTCTCAAGTGTCGGCCCATCAAAGCTGTAAACACTACTGTAATACTTATGGCTAACGCAGCAAGACGATGCTGAGGCAGACGCAGACGCAGCAAGGGTCGGAGCCGAACAGGGAAGCACAGTTAGAGCCCCGCGGATCGAGATTTCGTTCTTGGGTGATGGGCCTATGACGGCAGAGGAAGAGGAATACTCGAGTAGTTGGCTACAAGGTTTAGTGTACGGTAGGTATAAACACCAAGGGCATTTCCTTTATGCAACAATATCAACAGGCTACTATTCACCGAAGATGACAATTGAATCAATTCATTCATATGGTGTGTTGACATTCCTAGAACCGGACTCTCTTGTTTCTCGTGAAATACGATTCGCAGTGACGACTTATTGTGACAACGAACAAGACAAAGCCGCAGATACAGCCAGCCAGCCAGCCAGATGGGCTGGAACATAGATACAAGTACAGCATGTATCAGACGCTTTCCAGAGCTGTATTAGGGTGGCATTGGTCAATGCACAGCTTATAAGACAGCACTACCGGTGCTGGAGCAGACGATAGACAGCCTCCCACCCCCTCTTTTCCCTTCGAACCTTCTGAGGAGCGAGATGGTGAGATCCGGTGGGACAAACGCCTCGGATTTTGACTTGCTGATGGCGGCACAATATCAATTGGGAGGACACATGCCCACCACACAGACCACCGCAAAATAGCATGGGATTCGGCAACAAAAACCATCACACCAAAATTGTACTTGTTCAGTGCAGTGGAATGAGTATGTACCGGTATTGTGAGAACGCTCCCATGGGGCTTGGGCGTGCCTGACGCTATATTATATCATATGGTAAGGCATCGGACTCGAGTGCAGCGGACATGGGTCCATTTTATGTCCTGTTCCAAATTGGGCTTGGTGGAGCTTCTCAACACGACAGAACTTGAGAAGTTTTCTCTCTCCCTCTCCCTCTCCCCCCTCTTAGAAGGAGCGAGTATCTTGATGGGTTTGTGCCACTCGGCATTCTCACCAATCCGGTTGGATCCTCTCCATCGGATTAGTCTACGGTAGCTACCTTGCCATACTCGAATGGAATGAGAAGCGTAGAATGGTATACACACTAAATACCGGGGATCAAGAGCCCCTGTTCTCGCGTGCCGTACGAGTAGTCAAGGCTGATAAATTGTCAATTGCGGCGCAATTCTGCACGAAATACTTTACTCGAGCAGTCAAAGAACAGCAATTGCCTCAGCCTCGAGTGGCATCAGCTCTGGCGTGTCTCTCGTTTCGCTGCCAATCATCGTGCCACATCGTCTCTGCACGCGGCAGCAACCACCGTAGTCCAACGCCCAGTTCCCCAGACGAGATTGTTTCAGCTGGAGGAGAAGAATAAGGAGGGGAGAAGGGAGGGGGGGGAGCAAGCGCCTGCACCTGGGAGATCGAGCCGTTCCTTTTTCCTTTTTTTCCTCCCTTTTTCTTCTCCCTCCACCCCCCATTTTTCCACAGCTCCCGGAAGTGGGTGTCTCAGTCAGATCTCGTCCAGGGGTTCCCTTTTCAGCTCTCCAAGTGCTCTTGCTCGTATGCCGGTTTGGCACGCATCTCTTGCCCTTAAGGTATAACAAAGAAGATTGGAGTATGCCGGCTGGGTTTGTTCACTATAAAGAGTATATATATTGAATTGCCTATGATGCGGCACTCCTACTCCTCCTGAGCTCCCTCAAGCAATGATACGAGCACGATTCTTACTACAATACCGCTTCCGCTTGTGGTGCCCGATAATCTATCATGGTTTACGGTTAGGGGATTGAATTGAGGCCTCTGAACTAATGCACCACCAACCGACAGAGACGGTGGCCAATGTCGCGTACCAATTGGCAGGGCCTGGAAGATACAGTGCCGTCCCGGCGCGGAGGGCAGGCTGGAAATGCAGTACAAAGCTTTGCCGGTGGGGTTCAAGGCGTTTCTTCGCGCCTCGAACCGATATAGGCGACTTGGCCTTCCAAGCATCATAATCCCCATTCTATAAGCCTAGATGTTGTCGCTAGGGACTCATCTTGCCATGCAGTTGCCGTAAAAGCTGGACTTCACGGTAGACGTTGGGGTTGCCTCTCTTGGTAAGGCAAGGCCTAAACTTCCTTTTATTTGCCTTAGTGGAGCAGGAGGGCCGAGGGACAGTTTTTTTTTCACTGTGTTTTTACTCACTTGATCCGGAGAGAGAATTCCGGATGTATCATAGCGTGAGGACCAATTATCCTAGTTTTTACGGTATGTGAGTCTTTTCCATGCAGCTATCCGCAAGCCCAATCGCAGGCACTGTACAGTACTGTACTCGTACATTCATAAATGAATTGCCGGACGGTCCCTGGCGATGACGACAGAGGAAACATTTATTATCCACTTTGATATTTGTCGTTACACCAATGAGTATATCAGGACTTATGAGCGGGGATCTAGCACCATCTATTTTCTATTTTCTGAGAGTAAAGAGAATATGGAAAAACCTAGGAGAGAAGAACAACCAATACACCCAACAAAATTACTGAATTCCAAAATGGCATGTGGGCTATATTTCACTTATCATACTTTAAAAAAATGATTGCCATACCTCTTTAGTTTAAGTAACCTTAATCAAAGTACTACTACTGGTACTTGTACACTTATAATAAGATAAGTTCCCGTGCTGCTAGGCACCATAATGTCATAATGCTACCGGTATTGGATTAAACATAAGGTACAAAAACCCGGGTGAAAGTGCAACTAAAAAGTATGTAAATCTAGGTGAGTAAAACAACCACCCCTTATAATCCTATAATTCTCTGATAATAATTAAAGTCTGGAGAAATTCAAATATACAGGACATAAAATATCAAGGCCCTTTTAAATTGTAATTTTTTTTTATAAAGCAAGTTAAGTTCGCAAAGGTTAAAAGCATTTTGAGGGAGATAATTTATGATATTTTTAATATTATTAGAGTAATATTATCACTACGGTAGGTTTTCTATAAACTGAAAGAATATCAAGCAAATAAAATAAAATGATTTGCATCAGATCCTATTACTTATCATACCCCCATATATGAGCTTGGTGTTGTAGCGCCCTGCCACAACCTTGGCACGAGCACACCAGAACACTCGTGCGGTAGACTATCGCGCTTGCATGATTCCACTGAACTTACAGCAGAACCACGATATCGAGTCTCAGGTTTAAGAGCCACCATTGGGGGCATAGATCTCGGAAGGATATACAAATCTTGTTGCCCACCACTCCGTAGGGGGTATACCGAACCCAATGCCCACTCTCGCATCAATTCCGCGTCTGCATCGACGGTCTTGGTATGCGCTCGCCCTCGGTCGTAGAGGTTATCGTGTTATCCAGGCATTCGTATTCCCCCCGGAATCGGCGGCCCGACTCCTATTCAGCAGTATCGGGACCGAATTCTACCAGCGGGGGTAATTTGGTTGTTGTGATAGGAATACTTGTATCGTACTCGTATCATACAAGTACCGGCACGGGGACAGGGCGGACAGGGCCCTGGCTTCACAGGTGTCTTGAGCTTCCTCACTACTCCATTACGAGTAGTTTTGGAGAAAGAAGGACTCGCATGGCACCAAACCCTGCTGTGTGGTGTTGTTCTCCTATTGTGGGTGTTGGCAAGAGTGAGAACAGGGGGTAGGAAATATCAATTATCGAAGTGAAAAGTGATGGATACGCCACAATCGTTTGCGTGTGAGAGAGTGCTCCAACTTTTGGTCCAGATTAGTTCACCGGTCCAGGAACTTTTTATGTTTTGTGAATGTCGATAACGGGTCCCCCCTCCCGCGTTGCTTTCTCCGTGGAAAGACTCCTATCGTGCCGCCTGTATCGTGTTATCTATTGGTACAAACTACCGCACATACCGGTATTCTCATCAAACCTAGGGAGATGGCATCTACTCGTACTGGTCCGGTACCGCCTCCCGCTGAAGGTCTTTCTGTTTACTTTTCCTACTTTCTTATTTATTTATTTTGATTGTGCCTCCCCACCTCTCTACCCTCTTGCTTTTTTCCCCCCATCCTGGAGAGACCCCACTGGGATTGAGGAACCAATTTCAATTCCAACATTACAGTACTTGTACAATCATCGGCCCCCTTGTTGGTGCGTAATGTGGAATGCAGCATTCAATTCCAAATGTCACAACTTGAACGACAAACCACAAACTCTAGACTTTCCCCCCAATAAATAAAGAACTGATACCAAGGTGATAAGTGCTCGAGCACGGCAAGGCGAATTCAATCAACCAAACGGCGCCCAATTAAATGAAGGATCATCAGCCTCGCTTTGAACCCAGCCTTGTCTATCCATTGCCCTACCGATCCAATGGGTCGATGACCGGGCGGCCAAGATAGCCTGACCCAAGGCAGCTGCTTCAGTTTACAGTACGGTAATTCAATTGATAAGCTAAACTTTCGACGATGATAACACCCTTGCCCGGACCGATATCATAGCTTTTTGGCCTGGTCCAGGGTACTCATGCTCCCGGATTGAAGGCTGCGTCTTTTGCGGGCCACCACTAAGACGGGGGGAATCCGGCGGCCTGAGTATAGATGGTATACATGCACTTTTAGTGGGGAGGCAAAGCAAAAATGCTTGCATCTTTATGCAGTTATTTTATGCTCCAAAGGGCATTGCGTTGATGATAGGATGGATGATGGGTTGTGGCGCGGGGTTGTGGGCCATTTGTGGTCTGGTCGAGTCCCGGAGATGCGCTAGATGTGGGGTAAGGTGATGGTGGCTGGCGGCAACTTAAGTTGTGATATGCATATCATACTTCAGAATGTGTGTTGCACGAGAGGTTCACAGGTTCGTTACTCCATCCATTGAAGGGAGCGGTATGCATTATCCTAAAAGGCGTGATAACTCTAGGATACCGAGGTCAAGGACTGATTTACTCTATAGTATCTGGCTCCGGAGTGAGTGCCCGAGTACTGCTCTGTATCCTGCGGCACGAAAATCACCTGGCCTAAACTCCCCCCGCCCGTCAAGCAGATACCATAAACCAGACACTCTGGACTCCCACTTGCTTCCTGCCGCGATTATCATCGCAGAGTGCCACCGTTGTTTCGCTACCGGCTTTGTCATGAAACTTCGAAACCATGAAACCGGGAGCATGGGATGCCTTTTTTCATGCTTTATTTATTCTGATATCTCCCCACTCACAAAAAAGCAATGCGGGTTCCTGGCTGTAAACGTTTCTTTTTTAAAACTTATCCTTTTTGGTTCGATTTTAGTTCTGCGTGTGCTCTGATGGGGGAACTGGAGGGTGGGGCTTTGTCTTTCGAAGTTTGAGAGCACAGTGACTTGTACCAGTACCGGGGAGATGTTTTCGTACAAGCCAAGGATTATTTCGCCGGCCAACCGCCCTTGTCTTGTGCGAAAACATCTCCCCCGGCACTTGTATCGTACTAATCCCCGGGGTCATGTTTTCGCACTCGAGCACATGTCAGTGATTATTTCGTGGGTTAATTTGAACCACCTGTTCACTTACTTTCCTGTGGGTGTTTCCATAGCCACAGATACGATTGGAGTATCATAAAAGTACAACTGTGTCTTAGGAAGTTAGTAAACAGTTGATTTACCAGTAGGTTAACCTGCGAAATAACTCTCCTATCTTGTGGGAACACATGGCCCTGGCGCTTGTACTAGATGTACGTGAGAGGAGACCGGTCTAACTTGACATGAATAAAGCACAATTTGGTTTAATAGTATACATGTTGATTCCCTCGCATCTACGAGCGTGGGTTGGGGGATGACGTCCCTTGGATGCCTGCGTTATCTAATACGACGGGTACCAGTACTGGTATTCCCATTTCCCTCTTAGCACAAAAACAAACAGGGCACCTGGGCCCAGTTATATGGCCCTACCCACAATCGGCTGTCTGTACGATGGCATAAGCTAGAGGCCTCCTAACAACTTTGTGACCCTTCCAACAATGGCTCTGGCCTCTAGCAATCTTTCGAGTTCCGCATCCTTGCTAGCAATCTCCTCCTCCCCCTGGTCCACGGCCACCCCGTCTTTCAACCTCTGCCACATCCACCGCTCACTCTCGACTATCGCGATGCGACCTTGTTCCCTGACGGCCTGTTGAAACCGTTGCCGCTCCCTCCCCCAGCGAGTCTGCAGCCAGCGCATGCTTAGGACTAGCCCAAGTGCTGCGACGCTGGAGCTCGAGTAAACCGGGGAACCGGATAGATAGAGCAGGCTGGAGGCAGCTACTGACGTGACGGAAAATGACACGGATCCCATGAGAAGCCTGTTGGCTGAGGTTTGGAGGTCAGGTATTAGGTTGCTGAGAATATGGTCTGTCTTCGTGAAGAGGTGCATGGGGTAAGGTCCCTCAGACACACTTTCACTAACATATTTGGAGGTGGGTGGGGAGGGGATATCGGCGGATCGGAATTGCGCGATCTCTTCTTCTGGAGAGCTTGGTCGTTGGGATGCTGTCTGAGGGCTACCATTGAAACCGGCGCCGGCGAGACGACCTGCTAGGAACAGGAGTGCCTTCTTGGATTGTGGCAACAAGCATGTGCTAACTACCTCCCTAGAGTTCCCCGTGACATCATCTGCTGTCCAGATCAACTTCCACCAAGCGAGCCGTCCCCACACATGGGAGGTAAATCCAGCCGTCAAAGTGGTTTGCAATTCCGAATGAGCGTTCTGCGACCAATTCCTGAGACCTATAGATAAGCTTTCGAAATTGTCGACGATAACTTTAACAGACAAGCCCTCGCCAACAGAGTACGTTTCTTTCACATACTTCTTCTCCATCGCGCGACGTAATCTCTCTTCTTCCCCAAGAATCACGCGCTCGGACTGGGCGGCAATCGAGGAAATCAGTGCTTTGACAACCGGCCGGACACCCCCACCATCGTTATCGGGCTTCTTACACCCGTCAAGCACCCACTCCTGCACAGCGCCAAACCCGCTCTCCAGCCACTTCCTCTCAAACGTAATAGAACTGGGCGCGGAAGCCTTCAACTGCCTGAGGGCATGTTCCGCAACAGGTAGATTGACGATCTTGACTGAGCCACATTTATGGCTTTCTAGGGTCGAAGCTGGTAGGGAGAGCAGTCGGAGTACCCGTGCGTTGCTGTTACCGTCCTTGGTGGTGGCGGTGGTGGTGCAATCGTGATCTAAGAGTGTTTGTAGACCAGTTTCTCCCTCACCGGCGTACACTATCGACTTGTGAACCGGGAATTGGATGAAGCGTGCGCCGGAGATACTGCTAGCATGGAGAGTAAGGTCGGTAGGGTCTCCCTGGGGTATCGGTGCGAGCAGGATTTCGATATTAGAAGGTTTTAGAAGCGGTGACGGAACCGTGAGGAGCGAAACGGGGGAATTTTTTGGTGTTGAGATTCCGCTAGTAGGGCCGTACCTGAGATGGAGAGTAATGAATGAATTTCAACCAGCAGAAGGAGTAGGGGAGAGCAAACAAGTGAACACAATACCGGATGAGTAACCCCTGACTCTCACCTCCATCAGCACACCACCTTCTTAACATCTTCACCCACTCCACTCCTCCAGCTTCCCTTCCCTCCTCCCCAACGAACGGATCATCAAGCAATGTAGCAACAACCCTCCCCAACCCATCCCCTTTTCCCAAAACTGGTCACTCGGGTAACGGAACCACCATCAGCCATCATCGACCCGCCATCAATTCCAAAATATCAAAGAGAGATAGTTATCAATTGTACCCACCACCGACCCTGACTCCACCCTCTGCACCCCCATCCGCACTGATCCCCCTCCCAGCCAACAGCACAAGACTCTCCTTTGCAAACCCCCATTTCGCCAGCTTTGTCAGACATTCGAGGATTGCATGGCGCTTGGTCAACGCGGGTGGTATTGGTATTGTTGCGGCGCGGATTGTGGTTGAGATGAGGCGCTGGTGGCGACGGTGAAGGGGGTACTGGAGGCGGAGGAGCAGTGGTAGCTTTTTGATTGTTAGTCTGGCGGTCATTTCAGTTTACATTAGAGCGTGGATGGAGTGCTGGTTTGGCTAATAGACCTGTGCCGACGCGGGAGGAGGCATGGGTGGTGGTGTCGTAGAAGCGGTAGTGGGGGGGGTGGGTTGATGAATTGGCACACCCGGAGGAATTAAGGAGTGGGGGTTATACTGTGCCAAGACGGTGGTGAGGTGCCGGGCTGGGACTTGGGATTGCTCGCATGGAAGGTCACTCGACAGGCGCCAAGGGAGAGAAGCCTAGGGAGAGAAGTCTAGGGAGAAGGTTAGGGATTGCTGATAATTAGAGATGGAAGAAGGGAAATCCTGCCGAGCAGCAGTGGAAGCTCTCTACCGGCTGAGTAACGGCGACGAGATATGAGTGCTTTTCATTCCTCATTGGGGTTTAAGCATCGGATTCAATGGTTAAACCCGGTACCGGCACTCGAGCGCGTGCGGGGGGGGGGTCAGTGGAGTCCCGGAAAGTACTTATTCAACTCGTTGAATCTGACATTCGGGATCTGGCCAAAGTCAAGGTCGAAGGTCCCGAGAAACCGAGTGACAAAGTATGACACGGGATTAAGGATATTGAATACCCCTGTTGGAAATATCGCCCAACACAAGAAGATGTTCGTATTGAGATTAAGAGTAACAGACATCAGGAGAAGAATTAGAACGGGGGGAAACCAAAGTAATGGATAAGGAGCAAACATTAAAGGGTAGCCGATATGTAAGAAACGTAAGAGAAAGACAGCAAGTTTTCGTGTTCAATAGGCAACCGCTTTTCCAACAAATACAGTAAGAACTTGAATGATCGGACCTGTGCGGGGGTGCTGGAGTCAATTCTCTTAGGACCTTGTGTTTCTTCTTCCTTTTCTTCTTTTGTCTGGGGGGTAGATTTTTGGCGCATTTTTCGCCCCATTTTCTGGAGGAGGAAGCTCCGGACTGCGGAGCCCATGGTCCAATTACTCGTGGTTGTACAGTACTGTACAGGGGGTTAATGGTAAGTGAGTCGAAACGGTTTTCATTTGTTCCTGGGTCACTCGGCCAATGAAAGAGCAGGAAGTTTTGTTGTCGGTACATTTTGGGTTGGCCTCACTTTTTCCACTCTCCAAAAAAGCGCCAAGATTGCCTGTTCCCATGGGTACACACACCAAACATGGCAAGTTAAATTCCAGTTAAGTACCCCCATTCGCCTCACTTATGCTCACCCCCTAGTACGGTGGTGGAAGCGCTGGGATAGGAGGACTTGCAAAGCCATCCCACCATCGCACCTATCTTATCAGCACAGCAACAGCAGTATCCTTTCCTCCTGTGGCAAGGTCTGGAGTGGCTCAACTTGGAACCTTATTGACAGTTTACAGATGAAGCCCCCATTAGGCCTGGAGATGGGTGAGCTTCGAATTAAAATTACAGGAAAATACTGTAGATTCTGCGGTATAGAGTTGGCTAATAGTTGGAAATTTTTGTGAGGGTATTCATTGAATCTAGATCAAATAGGGTGGTTCTATAGGTCGTATAAGTTTCAAATATGGCTTTTCAAATTACTTGTACAAGTATCATACTAGTATGATACATGCATCCTCATTTGATAGGGTAAGGTAATTAATTGCATTTTCTGGCATGAAACGACGCTGGGGCTTTGGCGGATTTGCTGGACCAGAACAGGCCGTTTCCTTCGGAGCACCTATCATAGTATGATACACTTGTACAGTGCAGTTAGAAAAGTTCGGGGACAAATGCAAAAACACACCAAAAGTCCCACTTTTCAGCACACCACAACAGCACCATCTCACTTAATGAGAGCCTTCAATTTTACTGACACCACTTCTTGTATCTGGTGTACCTTGTAAAAAAAATTCATATTTTTTCTGAGCCTTTGCGGGAAGGCACACTGTGTGTTCTAGCTTGTGGTGAGAAATCAATGCCAAGACACCTACTTTATACTTTACAATTCAACAAGTGTTGAGACTGTTTTGCTACTAAATAGTGCAAGAGTGTCCAATTACATATTAAATCACTAAGTACATGAAACCATGAAGTCTGGCTACCACCACTTTAAGAAAGGTCTGCAAGGCTTAGAACTATCTAGAGGCTCTACCAGCTCAGTATATTGAATTTGAGATAGTGCCTGATTTTTTAAATTTAAGAGAATTGCAGTGCTATTAGGCATTTTTGTGTTGGGGCACCTCGAAATGTGGCATATTTGGTGTGTTTTGCCGTTTGTCCCAGAACTTTTCTAACGGCACTGTACATGTAATTGGGCAATCCGCAAGTGACATTGCCCGTGAGCCACTGAGCCACGGCCCAGCCTAGCGGTCAAGTTCCTGGGGATTGCGCACTTACTGTATTGGGTCTAGTTTATTTACTTGTTTCACGTTTCTCAGGGATACCCACCCACCATATTTCCTCGCCAGATCCACCATCGGCGGTCAGGCCCCTCGCCTTCGCAATCCGAGACAAAACGCGGCAGGATGGAATACTCGAGTACTCGAGTAGTGTTTTCCCGACATACGGTAGGGTAGCTTATTTAAGCCGAGCTCGTTGGATCCCATCAAATTTTTGTAAACCCGTTCTTCTAAGCCTACTGTACTAGTACCGGCAGTTTAGACAGTGATTTCGATTGAGATCCCCGATAGTGGATCTAGTGGGTAAATACGGTAGGATGACGGCCTTCCTTGGCTCCGGGTGTGGTATTGTGCGGTTTTTTCAGTATCTCCGCTTGCCCGCAAACGAAGCACTCGGGTAATCTTCTTCCGAAAGCCACTACCGAGTTCTCTCGGGGTGACAAGTGCACGGTTTCTCGCCAAGGGTATTGCGTGCGTATAACGTATGCGTTATACCTAATGTAGATAGCAAGGGCAGCAGATCTTACCAAAAAGTGACCTGCACCCCCCCTTTTGATAATCAAAACAAGAATGGCTTGATGCACCTCCACATCAACAATGCCTGTTCTAGGGTTTTCTTGCGGAAGATGGCCTCAGGGTTAGGTTTATTCTACACCTCACGTGGGCATGAGAAATGTCATACAAATCTGGGTTGGAGCGACTTGGGGGCTTGGCGAAAAAGCGATAGGAGAGAGGCAAGAAGGATCCATGTTTTCCTTGGAATCTGAGGCTTAGATGGTAAGGGCTAGACCTGCTGCTGCCATTAGCTTGTTGGATCCCATTGCCTGGTATTGGCAGTTCTACTTGTATTGAAATGTCAAACTAGACCTATGGTGGCCTAATGCGGGGGATTTGACAGAGATCAGGGGTCCCGCGGAGATAGTGGATTGTAACTTATAAGTGCCAGGGAAGATGTTTGTGTGGATAGGGATCATTTCGCGGGTTAACCTAATTAACTGTTTACTACCGGTTCAGTACTCGAGTAACTTTCCCGCGGATATGATAATATTATGATACTGCTTCGAGATCTTACGGCACGCTACGGTATTATAATTCCTCTGAGTGAGCCGCTTCCAGTACCTTTTCTTCCCACTTTATTCTTCCCGCCATCCTTTCTTCTCTTTCACCGAACACCAATTCACAGTCGACGCAGTACCTACCTACCCCCTACACTGCGGTGGGCCCTGACAAACTGGAGTTTCCAACCAGCTTCTCCCGGTCCCTGAATTGACGGGTATAATGTTGCTTGAACGAGCATAGTACCGTACAGTACAGCACACAACTTATTTCACTCCTTCCAATGATATTATAGGGTTAGAGGTTCTCTCTGCAGCCTTAGTTGCAAGTACCGGTATCATAATGCACACCATGGGCACGAGCGGGCATGTCTCCGCCCCCATTGGAACACGCATTCCCCCGTTTAGCCCAGCGTCTGCCCGATGTTTCCTTCCATCTCTCCATCCAATCTTCTCGAGATTCTCAGGTTCAGAAGGGGTCGACAGGTTCCTGGATTTCAAGGCCTCAATATGCTCTAATCTCCGCCTTCCCACTCGTGCTCCTTTGCTAATCACCACTTCTCATCCCCCTTGGCAGCGCCATCCTTGCTATGTTCATATCACCTCTCAGAATCCTAATCCCACCTCACTCCTCGTTACTCAAGGTTGTCACCGGCGTTGCCATTGGCGCTTCTCACCTGGCTCGCTGTTAATCCCACCCTCTCCCAACGCCTCGCAAACTTTATTTCCCCGCTCTCACCCTTCTCCTCCCAAAACCTCTCACCCCGAATCCAAGTGCAAGTATCGACGCTTCTCTTCTTTCTTCATTTCCATTTCTGTGCTGTTTGGTGATTTTTTATCTGCCCTTCTGGCTACGTCAGTGCTCCTCCACGGATTACTCTGCGGGCTCGGCACCTCGCTCTCTCCCTCCCCGTGCTGCACTCCATTGATTTTTTTACAAATCTTGCCCAACCTACGTACCGATCGAGCCTGAGGTGTCCGGTCACCACGAATGTCCTCTTAACCCTCTCCTTTCGACCTCTACGCCGACCCTTCTCATGGTACGATTATAAACGGGTGCTACGATGAAGTTCGAAACGTCAGTATTCACACGGAGCGGCTAGAGTGCCGTTCGCTCGCATATGGCTTATATGCTGACCCTTCTTTTGTGCCCTTAGGTCTCTGGAGGAACTTATGGTTCCCGAGTGGAGCTCGCAATATATACAATATAAGGTATACCATCTCTTCTACACTTCAAAGGATTTCATGACCATCCTGGACATTGTGCTTGCCCCTGTGGCCTTCCGCGTCGTTATCGGACTCCTTGAGTTCCTACTTGTGTCTATCGGTATTCTGGCTCAAATGCTCCATGTTGATGCTTACCCCTGTGTAGGTTGGGAAGAGGAAAATCAAGGCTATCACGGCCGATTTAAACCAATTGTCCTCCCGTGCTCCTATCCTTCCAGGTTTCTCCCGAACACGTGAGCGTGCGTCAGTCTACGCGAGAGATCATCTTCATCACCGTTGGCGGAGCTCTGTTGCCCACGATGTTCCGAAAACCCCACGCCCATCTTCAGCCCCTCATTCCACTACTAACTCAAGCATTCGCCCCCCTCCACCACACATCCCGCGACCGGTTACGGCTGACAGGCGTTCCATCATTACGGATGGCACCGATGTAGGAAACATCCCCTCGCATTCCCAAAGCAATAACAGGAACTCTGATGGGAGATTACCGGATTCACCTGGGTCGTGGATAAACACACACGGTGCTATCGGTGTTCGTGTTTTGGCAATGCCGGCATCGCAGCCACCGGGTTCCCATTTTTATAGCCATTATGACCGGCATGCCGATGACCTCCCGGTAGGTCCACCTGATTTAATGCTTCCAGACCCTATACAACCGCTTCAACCCCTCGTTGAACTTGGTCCTGAAGCGAACATACCTGATAGCCCCAGACCCCCGGGCCAGCCCTCAAGGCCGGAAACTACCGCACTGGGCGAGGATCTCCCACCTCTTCCAGGCGCTTTGTTTTCGCGCGATCCGACGAGCCGCCGTCGGTCTTCTAATCCTACCACCCATGCCTCTGCAAGACCCCTGTCCGCCGGCTTTTTTCGACGCTCCGTCATGGGCAGTCCACGGCCATTTGTAAACCGCCTGTCCTCCTTTTTTGCCGCGCCATGGCAATCAACTGATGCCCCTACCATTGATATCACGGAGGCCCAGTTGGCGGCGTCTGCTGAATTCCACAAGTGGCTACTCATAGAGTTGAATAAGATTGAGAACTTTTATAAAAGGAGGGAGTTAGAGGCCATCATTAGATTTGATGAAATGAAGGAACAGCTGGGGATCCTGAGGTTGAGGTGGCTAAAGGCCCACTCTCGGACCGATGGCGATCCGGGTGGACTTGAGTTCATCGCCGAGCGACTCGAAGATAATAATGCTGGAGATAAGCAGTCCTCCGCTTGGAGCACTACTGCTACCGAGAATTCGCTTAAACGTACCCCCGACGCATCCATCCAGCGAAGAATTGGGTGGAAACCCTCCGTTGTGGCGATGACTGGGCTCAGGCCACCCCAGTGCTCAAGTCAAGAAGCGATGGGACCAACAATCACTCACAGGATGGACGCACCGCGAGATTACCAGCGTCGAAAGCCAATTAATGATCCAACTCATCGGCTAGCAAAATCAAAGCTCAAGCGCGCATTCATCGAATATTATCGACGTCTTGAGCTGTTGAAATCCTACATCTCTGTCAATAGGGACGCCTTTTGCAAGATAACCAAAAAGTTCGATAAGGCTTCAGGTCTACGGACATCACCTGGATTTTTCAACGAGCATATTAGCAAGAGCTATTTCGCTGGATCTGAGAACAAGCTTGATGATTTAATCAATGAGACTGAAATATTGTTCGCTAGGTATGTAAATTTAACAAATTCGAATTCCCACAACACACGATATTCCGTACTGTGATCTTATTCCTACCTCGGCTACTCTGTTTCGGCTTTTTCTCTCACCCCTAGTACTCCTAGGTCACCATTTCGATAACCCTATAGACCAAGGGCTTTCCCGAATCTCCGCTTCTTTGCCGTTGACTTACTAATGTCTGCTTTCAATTCGTTACAGATTTTTCATGAAATCCAATCGGAAGGAGGCAGCTATGAGACTCAGGACACGGGAGAACAAATCTGTCTATCATGCACCTTTTCTTCGAAGTGGCTTCTACCTAGGATCCTCGCTCGTTATATGTGCCTATGGCTCGTGGCAGGCCATGGACAAGCTCGACCCCGGGAACTCAAATATCAGCCAGAAGACCGGTTACTTACTACAGGTTTGTGCGCCCTTTCGTCGAACCTGCCCCAACCATCCTGCTCCCGATATTTTTGTTTAACCATCTTGAAATAGCTCTGGGGCGGTGTTTTCCTCCTCCTGCTCCAAATCCTCTTGTTTGCAATCAATTTAAGAGTTTGGGCAAAAAATAAGATTAATTACGCTTTCATCTTCGAATTCGACGCCAAATATCAACTAAACCATCGCGAGTTTTTAGAGGTTTGCCCCTCTTCATCCGATCTATATTTCAAGGCTCTTCTAACCTTCTCATAGATTCCTTCGCTCTTCATTTCGATTTTTGCAATGTGCTTTTGGTTTAGCGTTTACGACTTCTGGCCAGATCGGCTTGACATGATACATTTCCCCATTATATACATATCCCTAGCTGGAGCGGTGCTTTTCAACCCAGTCAAACGATTTTACTTCCGGTCGAGAAAGTTCTTCCTGTTATCGATGGTCAGATTCCCAACTCAGGCTTCTCCTCATCTAGCTAACACCTGTGATCACAGGCAAGGTTACTCGTCTCCGGTTTGAAGCGTGTCGAGTTTAAGGACTTTTGGCTTGCTGATATGCTTTGCTCGCAAACATATGCCCTTGGGGTTTGTTGATCTAATCCATATTATTACTTCCCCCTCTGACATTCGCTGCCCAGAATATCCCATTGTTTTTCTGCCTCTATAAGAACAGCTGGAAGAATCCAGACCAGTGCAATTCTTCGCACTCCCATCTGATGGGCTTTTTCACGGCCTTGCCCGCTCTCTGGCGTTTCCTGCAATGTCTTCGTCGCTATCGTGACTCTCGGCAGGTATTCCCACAGCTGGCGAATAGTGGTAAATACACCTGCACGGTGCTCCACTATATGATGCTCAGTCTCTGGCGCATGGACAACCATAACTCACGCCTCAAAGCCAGCTTTGCTGCCATCGCTACCATAAATTCCTTCTATACATGTCAGTCTGCCCTCTTTCCGCTTACCGATTGGGCTAACTTGATCAAGTATTCTGGGACATTGTCATGGATTGGTCGCTTCTCAACCCATACGCAAGCTGGCCCTTTGTCCGTGATGCTGTTGGTTTCAAAAAACGTTGGGTCTACTACTTCGCGATGGTAGTCGATACCATTTTACGGTTTAGTTGGGTTTCCTATATCGTCTACGAAAGCGAAGCCCAGCACTCGGCGCGGTTGAGTTTTATCCTAGCCGTCCTAGAGGTAGTTCGCCGGTTTATCTGGTGCTTCTTCCGCATGGAAAATGAGCACGTCGGAAAGTACACACCCTTTTCACCGCCCTCACTAGAGCAACTAAAGCTGACAGTTTCCTCCTCCAGTGTGGGAGCAAACCGAGCGTATCGTGATCCCCGTCTTCCGTATCGTTTCCCCGACCCCGAGCAATCTTCCATACCATGCCCAACCCTTGAGGGCTCAGCGACTCCCCTCCTGATTACTAGTTCTGTTCCAACAGTGGATGTCGAGAGGTCTGCAGTGAGAAGGCGGCATAGGAGCCGTAGACGCTCCGGCACGAAGACCTCTCCTGCCATGCAAGCCTTAGAACGACTCGGTAGGACTATGACGACCGCACACACGAAGGATTACGAGAGGAAGCACAGCATGGCTGAAAGTGAGGATGAGGACGAGGATCTGGGTGTTAGTAGTGACGAGGAGGACGACGATGGAGACGATTTCTATGAAAGGACCGCCGGGACTGGAGTTAATACACCACTAAAAGCCACGGATTTGCGTTAATTAGTCACATCGACCTCCGTTATCTTGTATTTTCCCCAGCTCTTTCCCTACATCTTGTGTATAAACCCCAACTGGCCCCTGCCCTCTTTACTCTGACATTTCCTAAAGGTATATTTTAGTGTTATTTACTCATTGTTCCCCGGCATCATTTTCCTTTCTGTTTATAGTATTAATAAGGTTACTTGGGGTGCATTTTTCATCCTTGTATAAGCGGTTTTTCACGGGTGGTAGAGGTGTTTATGTAGCTTTTCTTTCATATTTCTGTTACCTTGATTATTTCTTGGCTTCACATCATTGCATGTCATGGCCGGGTTCTTCTATAGTTATCCTTATGCACGGTTTTCAAAGCCTATGATGAACCCTTTTATTTGCCTTCATGGGCTCGGGGGGTGTAACTTCTATATTGCTGGGCGTAGGCAAATTAACACCAACTTGGTCGACTTGTATTCCTCTGGTAGAATAAGCACCCTAGGAGCAGATTCTGGGCTGGGGAGCAATGACTTAATTCTCTGCCGGACGATAATTTGGCCGCCGCAAACCCGCAGGCATGGTCCTTGGAGATAGGAATACCGGAATCTAGGAAGGATTGGCATAACATGAGTAAGGGATGATATAGTCAGAGGCTAGGCCATGATAGTGGGCACGGGCCCTTCGCACTTCATATCACTAGCTCCAGGGGTATCGTCTGAAAGTGGATTTGGTTGTCGAAGGCCCGAAGCTTACGCCCTACAGCTCCCCGGCCCCATTAATATTCACACTTAGGAAACACAAATACCCTCCTCCCGCAGAGACCTCAGAAGATCCAGCATGATGTAGGGGGAAAACCGGAACTTCCACTGATACGAGTGATGTCGCATGATTAAATCACCCTCCATAATTATGATGCTAGCCAGGAAGCAGATATGCACTGAGTCACTTTGACCGCAGCAGCCGCTGTGAATAGCCTGAGTTAGTCAGCTGAATATTTTCGAGAGGGCTCACTATCTTTTCTCGGCCGACTGGGAGCACCCACAGGAACACGGATAGGGGGAGAATGTCCTTGGAGGTTGTAATCCCTCTTCCCCGCCACGCGATATGAAAACAGCGCAAAAACTTACCTGAGGCGATTACAATCTCGTAGCATATTTTTCTCCTAGGTGAGTTTTTGTGGTAACTGATGCTCAAGTACTCATGAGTTCCAGAACGAGGGGGCGGGGTCGCGTGCCTCGAAGCCAAACTCGTCCTAGGCACGAAGAATCAGCGGAACGCTGAGGGCATAATTTTGGTTGGGCCCGCAGATAAGCATGGATGGTTGGCCATATAGATATACTCGGGTAGGCTCACTATCGGAAATCCCTGTCTATCTACTATTATTTCTGTGGAATGCTTGCTAAATCTCTTTGCGAAACGAGAGTTCGGAAAACACACCGAAGGCCCGTCCTTTTTTTTTCGGCCCCTTTCCTCACTCGGTCGTCGAAGGCACGATGCTGGAGTCGAGTATGACACTGCCCCAACAGGATTCGAGCTTGCAATGGATGGAGCGGGCTCATGGCAAAGAGCCTGCCCCCCCCCTCGTCGTGGTCTAAGTCGTTGCGAGCCGAAGTGCAGTAGGAACCTTTTAGTCACTATGAATTCCCTGCTTTGCGAAACCGCATCAGCTTAGCGGATAGTGGGAATTGAGGTAAAAAAGAAACAATTATAACGGAGTCTCCGTGTAAATTACAAAAGTAGAAAAGAAATACCGGATATACTCCTCGGTCGTAATCAATTTAGCAGGAACTAGTGGGTACGGACTTCTACCACTATTCTAAATATCATCTTGAACATCGTAGTTATGAAGTCAATTCATAGCGATCGTTATTAATATTGTTGCTATGTTATGAAAATAGGCTTGAGGACCTGGGTGTTTTGCGTGAAGCGGACTTTGAGAACCTGAGAGATAAGCTAGAAAACTTAAGCATATGAATTAAATAGTTCTTGGAGATAAATCATCCTCGGTCGAGTGAAGCGCCCGTCAAAAAAGTAGCGAAATTTAGGGTCAATAAAACCCGCGGTATGACAGGATTCTCAATAACAAGAATTACCAACTCCTGGGTATTAGTAGTAGGGAACTCAGTGATTGAGTTCATGACGCTTGAGGCATAATGAATTGTAAATTGGCTCTTGAAGAGAGAAGCAGAGTGCAAGTTTTGGAATTGTGAGTATTGAGTGATTAAGTTGGTAAAGGAGTAAATAGATTTATTTCCTGATGTTGAAAATACGAGCCTATGGACAAAAAAGATGAGCAGCAATGGGGAAAATTTTCCCCGTCGCAACAACCAACCACAATGTTACAGCAATGAATACACCACGACGCAAGCCCCCAAAAGGCAAATGGACGACATTGACAAGAACTAGAGTGCTTACTCTATTGGAAACCAGGCTATCACAATCAGAAGTAGCCTGTGAGACAAATGTTCCTCGTTCGACGGTATCAAGGTAGAGTCGTGTTCCACAGGTGAGAAGGACAACTTCGCGAACTGGCCGCCCACTCCAATTGACCAAACATGATATCTATCGGTTAATTGGTCGTCTGAGAAGCGAATGGGAATGTAGAAGGCTATGCTACAGAAGGCTGGAGCAGGAAGTTGGATTGTCAGTCTCACCAAGGACAATTGAAAGAGCTCTTGTCCGGCATGGTTATTCACGATGGAAGGCTTGTAAAAAGCCTTTGATCAATCGCCAAAATCAGAAACAACAGATAACCTATGGCAGAGATAACTGGCAAAAACCTGTTGAATTCTTGCAAAAACACATGTATTCAGACGAGTGTATCTTTGATACATCAATACGGGGATCTACATAGGTTACACCTTGACCTCATGAAGGCTACCAGGATGACTGCCTACAGCATACATTTCACAGTGGAAGGGGTTCCGTGCATGTATGGGATGCTATAAGCCAGAATTGGAAGTCACCACTTGTTTTCCTTCGTGGCATTGGGAAGAAAGGAGTGACAGCAAAGGACTATCAGGAACAGGTCCTGGAACCGGTGGTTTCACCAGCTTTCCTTGGCCTTTATGACTATATGAATTCTCCAGATTCTCAATATATTGAGAATCAAGCACCAATTCATGGAACTCATGGTGCGTTGGTTGAGGTGAAGTCAGATTTGGGTATACCTTGACACTCCCGACTGGCTGCCTCCCCCGACCTCAATCCAATTGAAGATGTCTGATGCATCATGAAACAACGGATCAAAGCCTGCGAGCACTTCCCAGGAACTGTTCAAGAAATACATGATGCTGTTCAGGAAGAATGGGATAAGCTGGAAGCAGAGGACTGGAATGGGTCTATAGATAGCATGCCTAATCGCCTAAAGCAGGTCAAGCAGCGAAAAGGCATACAAACAGAGTTTTGATTTTTTCTTTAGCCTTTTCATGCTTGTTTCTTACATTAATTTAATCTGTATTTCATTCTATTTATTTGTGGTGGAGATATGGTATGTTGAAGTATCGTTGGTAGTAGTTTGAAGGTTTTTCTTGGCCATTGCTGCTTATCTTTTTTGACCAAAGCCTCGTACATGCGGAGGTACAGGGCATAAGTTTTGTAGGTTCCACAAGTGAGGTTTGCTGCCCTCACTCCCTGTGTAACCTACAACACTTGTGCCCTGTACCTCCATAGGTCTGCCCAACAGGCCTCAAAAACTAGTGGCAACAAAGTCTGGTCTCACTTGCCCTTCTCTTCCAAGAGGCCCAGAAGCCTTGGCACTGCTGGACCCTCCCGCTTTTTGGGATCTTCGTGTTACTATGAATATATAGTGCCGGCTGCCTACAAGGTAGGCCACTGGCCTTAAGCTGAGTTAGGGGTAATTTTGACAATTATCACTGCAGATTGTAAGATCAGGGTGGTTTTATTACGCACGCTCTGCACCCGCTATTTGTTGAAGAGATGTAGTTGACTTTGGAAGATACGGGAGTCTGAAAGATTAGATAGATGCTTGTGGATGATTTGGGAGATTGAGATAGCATGGTTAATGATTTGAAAGAGATTAGATAGCCATGTTTTTCCCTTGTTTATCACGGGAGTGTACGGAGGAATAAAGGCATGGCAGGATAGAGAGATAGGTGTGGTGATCGACAGAAGGATCATGAAGTGGTACTTATGTTTTACTTATACACTTGTTTCGGTCATGAGTTTTTTGTTTTAGTTAAGAGCGGATTGTAAGAGCTGAGCGAGGTGTCTAAGTTCCGTGTGAATTCTCTTTCTACCGTCTACCACTGTGCCAAACATAACCTGCCTACGCTAACAGGTTATGAGCCCGGGCGAATCGACGCCCTAGAAAGATTTTCACAACCAACGAAAACGTACCCACGATCTCCGACCAAACCATAGCCATGAGCGAATCTGGTTCAGAGTCGTCAGGTATGAACCTGAAGTTGACTGTCGAGTTGTTGAACGACACCAACTATGAGCGGTGGGCCTGGGATATGATGATCTTGATCGCCGGGAAAGGATTAACGTTTATCGTGGACGGAACAGAGAAATACCCAGTGGGAGATTCGGAGCCTGTCAGTACTACAGCAGAGACCAGCACTACGAGTGCCTCAACCTCGACGCTTAAGAAAGAGCAACTCAAATGGAAATCGCGCGATGTAATGGCAAAAGCATTATTGGCTAGCCATATGGAACCCCACTTTCGCCGAAAATACTGGAGTTCAGAGTCGTCCAAAAAGATGTGGTCGGCATTAAGGAAGGAACAGAAACAGACTGGGGCGGAACACTTTCACCGGATCAATGATGATATCCGATCATTGAAGGTTGCCGATTTCCCTACCGTTCTCGCATTCAATGAGAAGTTCAAATCCCTCCTCTGCGATCTTGCACTTTGTGATAGTGCCGGTAATGGGATGAGTGATATGGAGGCAGCATATATCGTCCTGCAAGCATTGCCAACAGATGATGAAGCATGGAGGACCTTCCGCCATATTCACTGTAACGCCAACAAGCCATAACAACTGATGGACGAAATGGTAAAGCAGGAAAGCCGTCTAAAGTCGGAAAGAAAAAATGGAGGAGCACCATCCGGGGGAGAAGTAATGTATTCCCAGTCTGGTATTGCGCTGACGAGTTCCCTGAACGAAAAACCTAGAAGAGGCAATCTTCGGGAAAGAGGTGGGCGTGATATGATGATCATATGCTACAACTGCGGTAAGAAAGGTCATAAAAAGAAGGAATGCTGGTCAAGAGTTGGAGTAGCCGGGTCAGACTCGGGTAACAGAGGACAGAGAGGAAGAAGCCGAACTACAAGCAGAAGACGTAATACCGGTAATGGAACCGGAGATGGAAACCAATCTGCATCGGCCATTTGGAGCTTCAATGGAAGCATTGGCAGCGACTATATGGAAAGCCCCGGCCAGCCAGAGTTGGATGAGAGGTGGTGGATCGATAGTGGCTGCTCGAACCATGTTTCTGGAATTCGATTCTACATTACAAACTACCAATCGTATGCACCAGGGGAAAGAACCGTCAATGTTGCCGATAAGCGAAACCTTGTATGTCAGGGAATTGGAACCGTTGAGGTTATTGTATGTCTACCACAAGGGACGAGCCGTAAGGTAGCTATTGAGAATGTTCTTCATGTAGAGGACAGCCGGAATCTCCTATCGCTTGGTCAATTGATGGAACGCGGGCTGGAGGTCAAGATTGAACCCGGAATGGGATGTCACCTATTCAAGGCCGGAGTTCTTCTGGGAACTGCAAGAATGCAGAATCGCCTATTGCTGCTCGATACGCAATCAAGAAATAGCCAGAATGAAAGATCCGGTCGCAACGAAAGTATCTTCTTTAAAGCAGAAGCAGAGACGGATAATAAGGATAAGAGATGGAGTCAGGAGCTATGGCATCGACGATTGGGTCATATTAGTTATGATTCCATCAGGACTATGAAAGAGGTGGTTGTGGGTATGCCGGTCGAAAAGTATAGTGAGAAAGAAAGAAAGGAAAGATGTGAGGACTGTGTGCGGGGAAGTTTGAGCTGCAAACCTTTTGCCCACCCACAACATACAGCAACGAAGGTTTTAGAATGTATTCACAGCGACGTTTGCGGACCAGTCGAAACTGCCTCTCTAGGCAAGCGGCGCTATTTTCTTCTCTTCACTGATGAGTATACAAGATATCCAACCGGATATTTTATGCAACACAAGTCCGAAGCCTTCGATTACTTTCTTGAATGTAAGGCAGATGCGGAGAAGGCTACTGGCAAGAAGATCCAATCACTGAGAAGTGATGGCGGAGGTGAATATTAGTCGAAGAAATTTCTTGACTACCTGCGCATACACGGAATTCGGAGTGAGTGTACTACCCCATACACCCCTCAAGAAAATGGAATTGCCGAGCGTCAAAACCGCACACTCATGAATAAGGTCTTAAGCATGATGTCTAGTGTGAGTGCACCCAAGGTGTTTTGGGTTCTCGCCTGTGAAACCGCAATCTACCTCGATAATCGTTCGCCTTGCAGCCCACTCAAGGGTAAAACTCCATACGAGCTCTGGTTTGGGAAAATGCCGAACATCAGTCATCTACGAGTCTGGGGATGTAAGGTCATGTACCAGGTACCAAAAGAGCATCGGAAGAAGTTAGACTACAAGGCTACGGGAGGGGTATTCGTTGGATATTGCTTAACGTCGAAGCACTACAAGATTTACGATCCCAAAAGCCGCCGGTTAATCACAAGTCGCGATCTAATTTTCTACGAAGATTGCGGACATTGGAGGTTAGCAGTGGAGATTCTATCAGAGAAGAGTGCGAGCGAAGAGGAAAAGCATGTGCAGGAGTATGGATTGGAAGATTTGTTTGGGAAAGGCTTAGAGACAGAGGAAGAGGAGGTAGTCCAAGCAGAAGGAGAAATATTACCCGCCGGTTCAGGAACGATTGAGGAACCTTTTCATAGGCATAGGGGATGAGTCCCAAGATCTGGTAGAGTAAGTACGAAGTCAAATCTGGGGCCTAAGCTTTCCCGGGAAATGAAAGCTTAACCATCGAACTTGGGAAAAGCATGGGAACTGCGGAGACACATTTTTCAAGATGAAAGAGCTGGAGACAATGAAGAGGCTGCGGTAGAATCTGACTTTCTTGGAATGGTGGAGGCCGGTCCACAGTCCGTGGAGGAGGCAATCCAGTCACCGGAAAAAGATTTATGGATGAGGGCAGTTGACGAAGAGATACAGAATCTAGAGCGGATTAAGACTTGGGTCGTGGTGGAAAACATACCTGAAGGCAGAAAGGCTATTACATCACGGTTGGTTTTGCAGCGAAAGTTGGATTCCGGGGGAGACCACAAACGATATAAGGCACGTTTAGTTGCCCACGGATATAAACTGAAACCTGGCATCGATTTCTTGCATACCTATGCCCCTCTGATTTCCCTTAGTACTGTTCGGTTAGTGTTGTCGTTCGCTGCTGCCCATAACTACGAAATTCATCAACTCGATGTCGTTGCTGCATTCCTGGAGAGTGAGATCAAGGAGGAGATCTATCTACAGTTGCCATTTGGTTTCGGGATAGTAGGTGGGACTATACAGGACGCAAGTCTTTGTAGAGTTGCATACACCGGCAAGCGTGAGCCAGTATGTGTTCGCATTTTGAAAAGTCTTTATGGTCTCCGCCAATCAGCACTGAATTGGTATGGTAAGCTGGATAGTGAGTTGATTAGGAATAGATTTAGAAAGAGTGACTGGGAGGCTGGTGTCTACTATCAGGGGGAGTTGGTTCTTCTTGTATGGGTGGATGACATTTTGCTTGTTGGGGGGAGAAGCGCGGTACAGGCAACAAGAAAAATTCTCGAAAACACATTCACGATTCGGGATATGGGTCCTATCGCTCATTTTCTGGGGATGCGAGTTACCCGAGATTTGAGGACAAAGGTGATATCCCTTGACCAGTCAGGCTACATTTCTCAGGTTCTACGGAGGTTTCAGATGGATAGGGGGAGTGGTGTTAGTGCTCCACTGGACCCGGGAATGTCTTTGTTAAAGAGAAATGGAAGGATGACTACGGTTGTGGAGGAAGAAGGAGCTATGAGGAAAGAAGGAAATCTTCTGAGAGATGATCAAATTGAGGAACAGGTGGATCAAAAGGAGTATCAGGAGATTGTTGGAAGTCTCAACTACGCCGCTATTGCTACTCGTCCAGACATATCATTTGCCGTCGGAGTATTGGGAAGATATGCCTCTGATCCAGCAAGAAGGCATATGATAATGGCCAAATGAGTCATGAGGTATCTGTCAAAGACTGTGGGATATCAGCTAAATTTGGGATTAAGAGAAGGCCTGAAGAAACCATACAGTAGGGTTGCTTTGTATACTGATTCTGATTTTGCCGGCGATCCCAACTCGATGAAGTCGACGACCGGGATGGTTATTCGCGATCGATATGGATCAATGATTGCCGGGCAATCCAAGAAACAATCTGTTACCGCGAAGAGTACCGCAGATGCAGAATACATCGCTACTGCAACGAGTATCGATGAGGGTGTTTGGGTTCACAAACTCGATCATGAACTGCATCAGTCATTACCGGTCACTCAGCCCTTTCCCGATCAACAACACATGAACCGCAAGTCACTACCCGTCTATAGCGACAACCAGGCGAACATCAAGAATGCAAACCTCGGCGAACACCAAACACCAAGCAAGACTGTAGGGGTTAAGTTTCATTGGATTAAGGATCAAGTTCGCGATGGGACGATTGCGATCACCTACATACCGACCACCGAAATGATCGCCGATGGATTCACGAAAATCTATGGCAAAGTCAAGCAAGCTGAATTGGTGGAGAAACTGGGCCTAACCTCAGGGGATTGAGAACGGCAAGTTTCAGGGGGAGTGTTGAAGAGATGTAGTTGACTTTGGAAGATACGGGAGTCTGAAAGATTAGATAGATGCTTGTGGATGATTTGGGAGATTGAGATAAAATGGTTAATGATTTGAAAGAGATTAGATAGCCATGTTTTTCCTTTGTTTATCACGGGAGTGTACGGAGGAATAAAGGCATGGCAGGATAGAGAGATAGGTGTGGTGATCGACAGAAGGATCATGAAGTGGTACTTATGTTTTACTTATACACTTGTTTCGGTCATGAGTTTTTTGTTTTAGTTAAGAGCGGATTCTAAGAGCTGAGCGAGGTGTCTAAGTTCCGTGTGAATTCTCTTTCTACCGTCTACCACTGTGCCAAACATAACCTGCCTACACTAACACTATTTTCCTGACCCTACACTTTACAATGTCTTGTTGGATAGTCCACAATCAGGTTCCCCCCAACTTTCGCACCTCGCTTAGGCTTCGTGTCCCTGAGCTTTACGACCATGGCTCAGCCTTGTGCATCCTACTCCTTTACTCCAATAGAGGGCCATCCCTCCTCACCCTCCTCTGTTGCAGCCTTTGACAAAGAAGACCGTCACCTCAGACACTTCCTCCTCAACACCAATGGACTCACAGGCCTTTTCCCAGAACAACTGCCTCTTCCGTCCCTGGATGGGATTGGTGACTTCACTCTTGCTGAAAGCACTGCCCTCTTCCTGCTCTGCTCCATTATCCACGCCATGTCCGCTATGGGCAAGGCTATGGAGGAGCTCCCCCTTCAGACAAGCGACCTCCAGTCCCATATCGCTAACTCCTTCCCCGATGGCTCTGATCACTCAGCCCAACTGAACCAGATCCAGTCTAGCCTACATGACCTGTCAGATAGAGTTGCACACCTCCCGCCTGCCCAGCCTGGGCCTCCTTCCATCCAAATAGCTTGCCCGAGCCCACTAGCGGCCCCCGCCTGCACAGGGACCCCTCCTAAAGGGGCTCCTCCACACTCTCCATGAGGCCCACACAGTCATACCTTATGATTTTGGGAGGTAGTAGCGAATTCGACAAGGCAGCCTTTGAAGTTTTGGCTGGCCAGAGGAACAACAAGGGATAGAAAAGAACAACTGCAAGCCCATCAGCAACAAAGGTTGGGGCCGCCAATAGGGAGGGCTCACCCCCAAAGTCCCCTTCTCTTGCGAGTGCAGTGAGAAGATCTTTTGCTCCACGCTTGTCCCCCGACCCTCACCCTGATGCTGCTGTGATAAAGGGGCACCTACCTGACCTGGCGGCCTCAGTCCTCCATGAAGCAAACTGCTTCCTTCCTCACTCACTCAAACCTATAGTCAATGACAGAGGCTCGGTCACCCAGTTTATTGTAGACACTTTAGTCCTGGCTGCCTCCTACGCCTGCTATTTTGAAGCCCTCACTACCAAACAAAACTAGTCCTTCCCCATAGGTGCCACTCTCATTCAGGCTAGCATCCACCTCAGTCCAACACACTATTAAGTCACTTCTTGTGGATTACATGCCACAACAGGATGAAGATTGGTTCAGCTACCTATCCGAGTCAGTACTCAGCTCCAAGGCTGTCGCCATCTTAGCGGCCCGCTTCCTCAACTGAAACAGTCAGTCCAGTATGGAAAAATGCGCTTACTGTGTAGTTGGCAACGTCGAACCTGATGCTGTCCAGACTATGCTTGCATCGATATACCTCTATAGTAATTCACGAACTGTCAAAAAGGTCGTCTCGTTCTCCTCTCCCACCAAGTGCCAGAAATGCTGGAAATATGGACATGTCAAACAACTGGGCAAAGCAGATTCCCTCACATGCCCACTCTGCTCCCTCTAGCAGGTGAAGGCCGAACACCACCCGAATCCTTCTTGCCCCAGCAGGGCTAATATCAAGGCCATCCTCAACTACAACCTGGCATCCCCAGCCAAGTGCCCCAACTGTGGGGAAGCACACTCGGCGAGAAGCAGGGACTGCCCTGAACGCCATCCCCCCCTACGCAATATGCTGACCCGGCCACAGAAGCCTGAGAGCTGCCGGCTGTCCTGGATCCAGGCCATATCAATATCCAACCTACCACTTTGTGCGAGCCCCCACTCCCCCTAACAGCATGAAGAGCAGGCATCCCGCCACGGACCCTCCTTCCCCCATTCCAGGAAGAAACCCCTAGAGCCACCCGAACCACACTGGCAGCCCTGCCGACCCTGACAAGATCTGCCTCCAAGGGTGTACTTCCCCACCCTGAGGGGACAGCCAGCCCCTCTCCTAGCGCTCACCCTCACTCAGGCCCAGCCGCATAAGATATCGCACGACGGCGAAAACTCACCTGCAAGACTAGATCCTTGAGAAGTTCTTTCCAATGTTCAACACAACTGCCTCTGCAGTTGGAATGTGTTTCTTTCCTTAGTTAATTCTTTTAATTTAGCTGAAGACCCTCCTGGGATTGTTTGCCTGAATGACTTGCTGGTTTGAAGGAACCCCTCCAAATGAGCCTTATGTCTTTCGCTTCAGTGTCATGCGGACACTGCCCCCGGGTAGCCTTTTATGTTTTTATGTCGCTAATTGAAGGGGCCACCATGACCCCTGTATTCACTGGCAGGTCAGACCTAGCCACCCTCGAAATATCAGATACATCCCTGTTCAGTTGAAAGTTTGAAAAATTCCACATCGTCAACTGTTACAACGTATGAGGCTTGACAGCCACAAAGAGGACAGTTTCACCAATCCTAGCCCTCCCAGCCAACTCCTTTCCCACATTAGTAGTTGGTAATTTCAACATCTACCACCCCGCGGCAGATTCAGTCGGGAAACATGTCTCCTCCGAACTCAAGGCTTCCTTCCTGTACTTCTCAAGGGACTCCGAACAAGGATTCACTGTGCTTAACACTGCAGGGGTTCACACCCGCTTCCCTCTCAGTGGATCTTCCAGGCCCTCTGTCTCCTTGCCATTGCATCCTCCTCACTAATGCTGTTCTTCCAAGAGTGGACTACTGACCTACCCACTAGTGGCTCTGATCATGTTCCTGTTATGAAGACTGGAACACCCTATTATTGCCGCTCTACCTCTGGCCCCGAACCTGGCAGGACAGATTGGCCATCACGGGAACTGCGGCTCAAGGAAAGAAAAGTTCCTACCGCTCCTTCTCTCCCTACCAGACAGGCATTAGAAAACTGGTTTGATTTCCACCTCAACACCCTCGTTAATCTCCTTAAAGTTCACACCACACTTAGCCGCCTATTGGTCAGAGTAAAACTATTGTGGTCCCAACTATTGAGAATGCTTTGAAAAGAGTTTCACTCTGCTTCTTGGAAACATGAGCAAAGGTTAATCTTGCGTCTGAGGTGTGAGTGCCATGTCCAAAGACATCCAATGTCAGTTTTCCGTCTCCTGCGTCACCAGTGTCCGGACACCATTCCCAATGCGAATTGTGTTCTCATGTGACATCGGACCTTACCGATATCCCGCCGCCTCCCCACATCTCCTACTCTTCTCCTGCTTCTTATCTCAAATGCTGACATCTCTTTCCTGCCTCCCATGTCTGCAGCATCCAGACGCCTCCCCAAGGGACACAGTTTTGCTTCTGCTTCCGGGTGTGCTCATAACAACTTGCCTTCTCCCCAGTGGCACGGGGATATCACCAGAGTCATTCCTGCCGGTGTGCCTCGTACTACTAGTACTACTAGGCGCGTCTATAATTTGTTTGTTTTGAGATGATTCTATTCCTCTATGTCAATAGCTCGACTATATACTTGTCTATTATACACGTTTATACTCTGGTAGTGATTGTGACGCTACATCTCCGTCAGGGAGCGATGTAGCCATCATCTGGACTACGTGCTCCTCGCGTTCATTTTGTTATAGAAGCCCTGTGCGTCATCCTAATAGATCTTGTTAAACGTGTGTGAATTGATCCAACTGTTGACAAGCAAGCGCCAGTGTGTTTCCAGTATGAGATGCGCCAAGCCAAAGATCGTCCCGATATCCACAATTGTGAGCTCTCAGGTAAGGTGTCTCGGCTGAACGATAACTAAACCATGTACCTGTGACGGACTTCCAGAGTTGTTGGGTGGTGGCTTCAGTGTGAAGAATTCTGAGAGCTAAGACCTGAATCATTTATAGGGGAGAACTCGCTAAGAAGACGTGAGTAATGTAGGCTAGATATAATGGAATACGCCTCCGTAGATGGTTGAAGTATTGGTAACGATAATGTAGGATACTAATTATATTGATAAGATCTTTTCTTCGTGCTTGTTGAGTATAAATAGCAGCGAAGATACTTCGATATTGATATTCTGCGTCTGAGCAATCGCGGTAAACATGCTAACTCTATACTACCTAAGTATCATGCTTACAATTCTGCGGACTTCACCTGAGGGCAAACACTCGTAGACCCTGAAAACTCTTTACAACACATTCTTACTCTAATGGTCAACTTATCAGTCTGCGCTTCCGTTATTCCTGATGGTGTGGAAACCACGTCAGGTGTCAGCTCATCTGTTTATCTGTTGACAGTAGTGGTTACGAATTATCTTGCCCCTGTGCTTCTTGGAGGTAGTCTAACTTGCTAGACTGAAGATGGCCAGTCTTCTTGTGTTGGCTCCGTAGAGAATTTGGCATGCGACGGCATGTTGCATTCTTGTCTTCCGGTATTACATGACTTGTCCTCGGGATCGCACCTATGGGTTTTTTCCCTCGGACTCCATCTTTTACCAACATATCCTTTGTGGATTCACCCGATCCACTTACTGGGCATAGTTACCTTCTTACCCTACGCTTCTTTGTAGGTAGGAGGGGCCTAACCTGAATGCAAAACGTCCCATTACCTTCAACCCACTCTTCCGACAGCTCGTCTTCAAGTGTGTGTAGCTTTATGTGCCACTGTCTGATTCACCTACCCTCATACATGCTGCAAACAGGACCTGGTCGGACAGACGGCCGCGAGGTATATGATGTCATAAGATATGTTCCAATAATAGTAGTCTTTGGTGTTGGGACGCAACAATCAAGGAGCCAGTGATAACATGCTGTTCCAACGCCAGGGCCGGAGATGAGTGTTATCTTTATTCTTCAAAGTTCGTGCGCGTCATGGTAGGGTAACCCTGTCCCCTAAATACTTACAGGCAGGCGGTGCGCCTAACACGAGCTCCCCTCTTCGAAGTGTCTATCCCGAATACTCCATGTCTATTATACAATCTAACTTCCATTGCAAGCTCCACAGTGTGGGGGTAAAAACCACCAGCGTTGACTTATCCACCGATGGATAACCTTTGTATGTTACTCAACCCCTTCCTGACCCGCCATTTGCGGGTTCTCTCTAGGAAACCTTTCCACCTATTCCTGCGCTTTCGTCATACCTTTCCTGGGTTCCCAGGTATTTTCATCCTCCGTGGAGCCTTTCCAATTAAAGAAATACCGAGGCTCCTTCATCCGCTTATTCCTTCACTCAACCTTTCGCGCATATCAAATGATCTCACTCTTGACGATTCTTTCTATCTCCCACTCCAAGTCTCCCTCGATGTCCTCAGGATCATCTGGTGGTTGTTCGCGATTCGATCAGTTCAGGGATCAGTAGGATTCCAATAAGGAAATATGAAATTGTTAGGCGCACGGACTCCCTGTAAGGATTTACAGGGTAAAGTTACCCTACCTTGACGCACACAAACTAGCGCAGTGGGAATAACACGTGACTTCTTTCAGAAGGTCACGTGTTCGACTCACACCCCCGTCATAGTTATTACAACTACACAACAGATCGTTATCAGTCTCCACGCAAGCGTGTGAGCCATGCGACCGAGGGGTTTTCGCCGATTACTATAGAAGAAATATTTCTCTATCAGTAAGAAGTTGAACAGCGAGGTGCGAACGGTTGGACAAGAAGTTATGGCGCTTCAAAGTTAAGCCGACCGACATATGTAGTCTGATATGTAAGACGTAAGCATATGATTACCCGGCATGAGAAATATTGATCACAACATGACCGGAAGGAACGACTGGTATGATAGCGAGCCAGGCTGCATATACAGACCAAGTTCATATGACATAAGAATCAAGAACCAGTAATTGGACGCAATTACTTGGGCAAAGATTAAAGCCGAAGAGGTGTGCGAGAACTCAGGGTCAAACGGTGTTCGCACATTCACGGAAACTAGCAGAAGTTGGAAAAGGTACTTCGCTAGTATGAGAGTTAGATGTACCCTGGGAAAGGGTATAAGAAGTGGGCAAAAACCCGGAGTAGATAGAGATCAACAAGCACGGAGAAGAGATCTTATCACTATAATAAGTTATCTACACTTTTATATCGTTACCAAGACTTCTACGATCTACCTCGAAGTGAATAATTATATCTAGCCTACATTACTCGTGTCTTCGTAACGAGTTCTCCGATCTAATTACGATTAAGGTCCTAGCTGTCGGAATACCTTACGCCGAAGCTACCACCTAACACTATATTGATACTTCTCATTGTTACCGAGACGAATGTTTGGCAGAAACACTCATACTCCCAAACCAAAAAACCTTTCGAACCAAGACCGTTAGGGACTATCTCGATAAACGAAGTCCTCACCCCGATACCAGAGTTAGGGACTCAAGAGCCCTACAACGAATCTTATTTCTGGTGGACAAATCCAGAAAATACCGTTACCCACGAAGCCATACCTGCACTATACCTACAACGGTACGGTGAAAACTTCATTTACAAAACACCTTCGGAGAAATCCAACTCCATTTGGTACACCCGGTACCCAGAAAGCGATCAACGCTCAAGTCAGCGTTTTGAGATACCGATAGTCTGGGGAGGAAACAAAAGATAAGTTTTCCTTATAGAAACCAAAGAGATGGCTTCTGACCCCAAAGCGCCTGAGGCCATGGAATGGCAAGAGGGAGAAGCAGCAGACGCGGGAGATGAACTCTCCTCAGTCAAGCCCCAAGTGTGGAAACCACCGTCACCCACCTAGCCAGAACACATTCGGCAAACGGCACACCTCGCTCTCCTGTGGGATTAGGCATCCTAGACAAATATGGGAAGGGACGACGACCAGGAGGTCGCAGAACGCCTGAACCCACCAAATCCGTCATGGCTGTCCGATCCGAAGATTAGATCAGATCCTCGGCCGATTTGACCCAAAGCTCACCGTCAGTCAAGATAAGCACCATCTTGCATTCAGCTCCCTCCCGACCAACATCTTATTAATGGCCGAGGAACTGGTAACCGTAAAAAATCAGTTGAACTCTGGGTCCAGATAGTCGGTCGAGAACTCACCTGAATAGACGAACAAGTTCAGCTTTTGGACTTGGAATCTCAGAAGGACCAAGAGAACTTCGCCACCCAAGTCGCGGAACGACTAGGTGAAACAGATGAGCGACAGACCAGACATGAGGCTGTCACCTCTCACGTCCACGAAGCAGTGCAAGGAACTGGCGAAGAGTCCATGAATCGGGACATACTCCTCGACTAAGAGATTGTTCGAATAAACGAACAACATAAATGGGAGCTGGAAAATCACGAGATGAGCATTAATCTCGTAAGGTATGAGCTGCAACGACAACAGGAGTCTAGAGAAGCCCAAGATGGTGAGATCGCGGTGCTTAAGGCACTTGTGGAACAGTTGCTGGGACAGGTGAAGGGAAAAGGCAAGGTGTCGGATCCGACACCAGAGGCTTCAGGGGTACGGGGAGGGAGACCACCACCACCAGCACGACACGGAGCGACAGGAGCTCCAGGCGGAGGAGGGGGAGAAGACCCCAATGATGAAGGGGAAGGGTCTGGAAGGAAGCCAGAGGAGAATAGAAGAGGAAGACGGGGCGAGAGACCCGCACCCCAGCCAGAGGAAGACGAGTACGACGTCAAGAACGATGAACAGTTTAACCTGTTCTCTCGAGTCATGGCCAACGCCTTGGGACAACGAACAAGAGTCCCAGCGGAAGGCCATGCCATGTTTAGAAATGAGAAACACCAAGATATACGGGGTTAGGTGGTAGCTTCGGCGTGAGGAATTCCGACAGCTAGGACCTTAATCGTGATTATATCGGAGAACTCGTTAAGAAGACACGAGGAATGTAGGCTAGATATAATGGTTTGCTTCGATATAGATCGTCGAAGTAATGGTAACGATATAAAAGTGTAGAATAACTTATTATATTGATAAGATCTCTTCTCCGTGCTGGTTGTTCTTAATAGCAGCGAAGATGCTTCGATATTTATATTCCGCGTCGGAGCAATCGCCGTATACATGCTATCTCTATACTAATTAAGTACCTTGCCCGCAACTCTGCGAACTTCACCTGAGTGCGAACACTCGTAGACCCTGAAAACTCTCTACCACACCTTTTGCTCCCATGGTCAACTTATCGGTCTGCGCTTCCATTTATTCCTGATGGTGTGGAGACCACGTCAGGTGTCAGCTCATCCGTTTATCCGTTGACAACAATGGTTACGAATTATCTTGTCCTCGTGCTCGTCGAGGGTAGTCTAACTCGCTGGACAGAAGATGGCCATTCTTCTTTGGTTGGTTCCGTCAAGAATTCGGTATGCAACTGCATCTCGTATTCTAGTCTTCCGGGATTAGACGACTTGTCCTCGGGATCGTACCTATAGGCTTTTTCCCTAGGACTCCATCTTTTTACCAACTTGTCCTCTGTGGATGCACCCGATCCACTTACTGGGCATAGTTACCTCCTTCATGCTCTACACAACTTTGTAGGTACGAGGGGACTAACTTTCGTGCAAAAGGTCCCGTTACCTTCGACCATCACTTCAGACTGCCTGTCCTTAAGGGTCTGTAGCTTTATGCGCCGTGGTCCGATTCACCTGCTTCCACTTGCATAAGGTGCCGGAGGGTCTCCCCTCATATATCCTGCGAACAGGATCCGGTCGGACGGACGGCCGCGACGTATGCGGTGCTATAAGATGTGTTCCGTTGATAGTGGTCTTTGGTGTTGGGACGCAACTACCCAGGGGGCCAGTGATGACGCGCCGTCCCAGCGCCGGGGCTGCAGGGGGGTGTTATCTTTTTTCTTCGAAGTTGGTATGCGCCAAGGTAGGGTAACCTTGCCCTGTAAATCCTTACGGGGAGTCCGTGCGCCTAACACGAGCTCCCCTCTTCAAAGTGTTCTTCCCGAATACTCTATGTCTATTATACAATCTTTTCATCTGATTTCGAGCTCTACATAGTAGGGGTAAAAACCACCGGCGTTTGTTTGTCCACCGATGGAAAACCTTTCTTATGTCACTCGACCTCTCCCGGGCCCGGCATCTCCGGGTTCTCTCTATGAAACCTTTCCACCTCTTCCTGCGCGTTCATCATACCTTCGGGTGGCTCCCAAGTATTCTCGTCCTCCGCGCAGCCTTTCCACTTTACAAAATACCGAAGCTCTTTCATAGGTTTGTTCCTTCCTCGAACCTTTCGCGTGTAGGAAATGATCTCACTCTTGACGATCCTTTCTACCTCCTACTCTAAATCTCCCTCGATTTCTTCGGGTTCTCGTGGGGGTTGTTCGCAATTCGGTCGGTTCGAGGCTCGGTAGGGTTCCAACAGCGAAACATGGAACACGGGATGAATTTTCCACCTAGGCGATATTTCTAGCTTGTATGCCCGACTTCCTTTCTTCTCTAAGACTTTGAACGGGCCATACAGCTTTGGACTCAACTTCTTCGATGGTAGTTTGGTACGTATGTTTTTCGCATTCAACATTACCAAGTCGCCGACCTCGATGTTGGGTTGTGCTGTCGCTTTTCGGTCATAATATTTCTTCATCGATTCCCGTGTGTTTTCTAGGGTTTGTTTCGCCTGTTGGTGTATGTCCTGCATCCAGTGAACATACAATGCCGCCCCAGGGTTATGAGCTTCTCTCTCCTTCATCCACTCCGTCTGTGGGTGAAAACCGTAGTTGGCGAAGAATGGGGTCATTTTGTGTGCGTTGGTTGCCGAGTTGTTGTAGGCGTGTTCTGCTAACGGCAATATTTGATACCAATCGTCCTGATCGTGGTTGACAAATGTTCGTAGGTAACCTTCCAGCACTTGGTTGGTTCTCTCCGTTTGTCCGTCAGTTTGAGGGTGGTACGCCATCGACAGGGTGGTTTAACTCCTAGCATTTTGCACAATGATTCCCAGAATTCGCCGGAAAACTTCGCGTCCATGTCCGATATAATTTCGGTTGGCAATCCGTGAAGTTTCCATACTTCCCGAAGGAAGGTATCCGCAACGTCTTTTGCGGTCGCTTTTTCGTGGAGGCCGATGAAATGAGCCATCTTCGTGAACCGGTCTACTACTACCATGATCTGGGTCTTACCCTGCGATTCCGGTAGTTGGGTGAAGAAGTCCGTCGATATGGAGGACCAGGCAGCATAAGGTACTTCTAAAGGTTGAAGTAATCCGTACTTAGCATGCCGTGGGGATTTACTGTGTTGACATTCGTCGCAGGATCGTACATAGTCTCTGATCCAATCTGCGAGTTTTTTCCAGTAAAAGTCCCTTGTTACTATCTCGATCGTTTTCTCCTGTCCGAAGTGCCCTGCTACTAATGAGTCGTGACAGCCTTGGGCTATCTCCGTTTGAACGGCTTCGTCCTCGGGGATGTACAAACGATTTTCGTAATATAGTAACCCGTCCTTTTCTATCCATTCGTCCGGCATCTTTTCCCCGTTTTCTCTTAACCTGACCAGTTCACGGCCTCGGTCCTGCCACTTCTCATCCTCCTTACCCGCCATTCTAATCTTGTCCAGAAATGAATCGTTCATTGTTCGCGTCAGGGCTGCATTGACGTGAGCGCTTGATAACATTTCTCTTTCTCTTGTCAACCGAGGGTGATGGTTGATGTCCGCCGCGCTAAAGAATTCGTTACTGGTTGAGTCTGCGTGAAGGAAACATATTTTGACTCCTGCTTCTTTAGCCGTAATCGATCGCTTGGGGTTCAGATCACTTGACCCAAAGCCCGCCTTCCCTTGCTCGGTGGTCCTCAGATCATCTACATCCATGGCGTCGGCATTGGCAACTTTCTCAACTATGTGTTGTGCTATCCCATCTCCTGCTCTAAATACACAGTCCGCTTCGCCATGATTTCGAAGTATGACCTTGACTTCTCCGCTGTAATCTGAATCTATTACACCACCGCCCACTGCTATTCCCATCTTGCTAGCCATACCACTTCTTGCGGCTAGCCTTCCGTAGGTTCCTTCGGGCAAACCTATCGCAATACCCGTCTCAACCATTGTCTGTCCTTTTGCTGGTACCAGGCCGTCTGTCAGGGCGTAGATGTCATGACCAGCCGCAAACTGTGATCCTTTCGTCGGGATTATAGCCTTGTCCGAAAGTTTCATTATCCTGAGGCTTGTGGGTCCGCGTTTTTCTGGAACGAGGGCTGTCTCTGCGTTTCGTTTTTGATGAATTACCGAAATTTGAAAATGTTCCGATTTCAAAATCGATTGTTCACTGTGACGAGCTCCCTCCTCAGGACGGTACTCCGGCCGTCTACTTAACGCGTTGGGTTTCCCGCCCCTGCTCCCCGGTCGATAGACTATTTTGAAGTTATAGTTCGTCAACTCCTGTGCCTATCGAATCTGTCGCTGGTTCGAGACCTTTTTAGTCAAAAAGGACTGTAGGTTTTGGTGGTCGGTGTATACCGTCACGGGTTCTTCTTCATCCCAAAGATATCTTTTCCATTCTTTGAACGCCTCCATTATTGCGAGTAATTCCTTGTCATTTATCTCGTAATTTCTTTCGGCGCTGTTTAGTTTTCGAGAATGGAAAGCCACTGGGTGAAGCCTTCTGCCTTGATATTGAGACAGTACACATCCGAGCGCGAAGTCGCTTGCGTCCGCCTCAACCACCGTTTTCCTTACAGGGTAGAAATGCGATAAAATTGGTGCCGTCGTAAACCTCTTCTTCAACTCCTCAAACGCCTCTTCCTGCTCTCTTCCCCAGTGAAAGTCCTTTGGGTTTCCTTTTAACGTTTCGGTTATTGGCTTGCAAACTTTTGAGAAATCATTAATGAATCGACGATAAAAATTTGCGAATCCAATGAAGATCTGAACTTCTTTAACCAACCTTGGGTGTGCCCAATCTTGAACGCTTTTCACTTTCCTGTCACTCATGGTGACTCCGCTCGTCCTGACAATGTATCCTAAGAATTCGACCTCATCTTGGTGGAAGACCGACTTTTTCAGTGAGACTGCCAAGTCGTGCTGTTCGAGTCGGTCTAGGACTTTTTGGACTAGTTTAATGTGGTCGTCCATATTTTCGGAGTATATTAGGATATCGTCTAGATAGACGACTACTCCGTGGTCCCAGAATTCTCTTAGGATTTTGTTCATCATTGTCTGAAACGTTGCGGGAGCGTTTACCAGCCGGAAAGGCATGACTTTGTACTCGTACTGACCGTATCGTGTACGAAAGGCTGTTTTATGCTCATCGCCTTTCCTCATTCGAATAAGATGATATCCGTCTTTTAGGTCAAGTTTGGTAAATACTTTTGCTCCAGCAACGCGGTCTCGGAGTTCGTCCATGAGTGGCAGGGGGTATTTATTCAGGATCGTCAATTTGTTGAGGTTCCTATAGTCTACACATACTCGTAGACTTCTATCTGCTTTTGGAACGAAAAGGATTGGAGCGCCATAAGGGGATTCGCTATCGGTAATTTTTCCCTCAGCCATCATTTTCTTGAGGTACTTATCCAGCTCGTTCAACTGGTGCGCTGACATTGGATAGATCAGACCCCATGGGGGTTCGGCCGCTTCTTTAAGGTTGATGGCATGGTCGAAGGTCCTTCGAGGCGCCAGCATTTTGGCTTTTTTCTCTTCAAAAAGCTCCTTATACTGCCAATATGGTTTTGGCAGCGTCTCCAATTGTACTCCCCCTTCTTCTTCTCGTTCTATCTGTCCCACATACTGTGCTTCCTTATCGTAAGCCACAGTTTCATCCCATTCAAACATATCCGCCACCGCCTCATCCTCTATATGAGCGTGACATTTCGTTTCTTCAAAGGCCCATTTACGTGGGTCCGCGATGTTTTTAAGGGGGTGCTCATCATGCCACCACCCAAAGGGTATGATTAAGTCATATCTTCCTGCGCTCGCAATTTCACAGGATATCATACTTCGGTGGCCATTGGCACCGATTTCCAGGAGAATAGGATGGCTATAGAATTTCCCTCCAGTAGGCGTGGTCTCGCTATCGAAGGTTGTGATTTTTAACGGTGAATCCCTAGCTTCGGTCGGGATTTCGAGCCGTTGTGCGGTGTCCTGGTTCATGAGAAAGATATTTGAACCAGAATCTAAGAGGACGTTTATCATGTGTTTTCGTACTTTGATCTCAATAAATGCCTTCCCTTCAGGGCAGGCGTAATGTTTTGGTTTCTTGATGGGTCTAGAGCTTTCGCTCGGTTCTTGATAAAATCTTTTCATTGTCGCGGTTACAAGTAATGTGGGGGTTTGTTACCGCGCCTGCGCAGTTTCGGCTCTTAAAGCCTCCTCAGACAAACTTTTACAATAAGCGTCTAGTATTTTGATATCGGGCGGCCCACTACTTGCGGTCTTTATCTCCTGCCGAGGAGTTCCCATATCACAGGAGTGGTGGTTCACTAGAGTACCTCTCGAGTTAGCGACTAGGATGCGCGGTCCTTTATCGTCGACTTAGCCCTCATATGTGACTGTCCCCTGCGACGAGTCCATCGTACCTCCGCCTTCGAGTTTGGTCGTACGCCCGCGACCCCTTCAGACACCATTCGTCGGGCATGAACCTTGTGCCCAATAGAGGCGCCCCCAGCTTCTATTTGTCCGGCTTTTTTACTCGGAGAGAAAGTCAGGTTGCCCTGGATTTCGACCCTCCTCACGCGTGTCGTACAACTCAAATTCCGTTCCGGCGAATGGTAATCTTCTTTTTCCCTTTTAGTCTCGTCGACGGCTTTCTTTTCTTGTAGTTTTTTATGGCTCCCGTGGTGAGCAAGGACTACCCAATTTTGGACGTAAATTGGCAACCGCGATCCTTTGGTCTTTTAGCCTTCAGGTGGGATCTCGTCACCGACTACGCCGCCGGTCTTTCGATTCGAGGCGGACACCTCACTACCCGAACACCGTTGTTGTCGGTACCTGGATGACTTTTTTATAAAATATCGTCATCTTCAAAGGCCCAAGCTGGGGGCCTTTGCACCGCTCGTCGTGAGCTTTCTCCTTGGCCATCAACGGCCACAGTGGCTACCTGGGGGCGTCGTTTTGGCGCGAATGCGGATGGTCGTTTGGGCTTTGTTTGCCCTCGATACACAGCTGATACTTGTATCGGTTTTCGACAGTGTTTCCAAAGAGGGTTCCTCATCCCGCATCGCGTGCATTCGTTGTCACATTTCCGTTTATCGACAACCTTCTGATCGACGCCCAGGTGTGCTTCCGCCCACACCGTATGTCTAACCTCCCCCGTCGGTGCCACCGCCCCGTCCTTTTTCACCTTTCTCTCCCCAGCCTTTTTCTTCTGGTAGGCCGCCTTTTCCGTAGCGGTGTATTGCTTCTTTACACGTTTTGCGGCGACCGTCGGCTTCGAATCCTCGAATTGTCGTTTTTCGCCTCGTGTCGTGCCGGAGGGACCGCCTCCTCGAAGATCTTTTCGTTCCTTGAAATCTTCTTCCGCTCTGGTGACGGTCCTGACTGCTTCCAACCATTCCCCATCGTCGACATATTCTCTGTGTGACAGCCGTCGCAATGCTTCAACGGGAAGTTCGTCTTCAATCATTTTTCTCCGGGCTATCCCGGTGACTCTTGCATGGATGTTGAGATTTTCCATCGCCATCAAGAATTTGGCGACATCACCGCGATATTTGACCGATCCCATTTCTCTTAGGGATTTTTCTGCTTCATGGGTGGGTCCGAAGCGTCGCAAGGCTTGTTCTGCAAAAACGTGCCAGAACTCGTATCCTTCTTGTCTCGTATAACCTATTTCCCCGGTCATTTGTCGTTGGTAGGTTAACGCAAACGGTGCGACTTCTTTTCCATCCATTCGGCTTATGGCGTATCGGATTCGTTGTACCTCGTCTTCCCATTGCCAACTGTTTCGGCCAAAATAATCCGTGCATGTCATTAGCCACATGCGGATATCTTGGTGTTTCTCATTCCGAAACATGGCCGGGGGTTCCGCTGGGACTTGTGTCCCTTGTCCCAAGGCGTTGGCCATGACCCGTGAGAACAGGTTAAACTGTTCGTCATTTTCGGCGTCATAGTCGTTTTCTTCTGGCTGGGGTGCGGGTCTCTCGTCCGGTCTTCCTTTCCTGCTCTCGTCTGGCTTCCTTCCAGATCCTTCTCCATCATCATCGGGGTCTCCTCCCCCTCCTCCGCCTGGAGCTCCTGCCGCTCCGTGTCGTGGTGGTGGTGGTGGTCTTCCTCCACCCGCCCCTGACGCCTCCGGTGTCGGATCTGACACCTTCCCCTTTCCCTTGACCTGTCCCATCAATTGTTCCACCAGAGCCTTAAGCACCGCGATCTCACTATCTTGGGCTTCTCTAGACTCCTGTTGGTTACGTAACCCGTCTCTCACCAGATTAATACTCATCTCGTGATTTGCCAGCTCCCGTTTGTGTTGTTCGTTTATCCGAATAATCTCCTCATCGAGGAGTAGGTCGCGGTGCATGGATTGTTCGCCAGTTCCTTGCACTGCTTCGTGGAGATGATAGGTGACAGCCTTATGTCTGGTCTGTCGCTCATCTGTTTCACCAAGTCGCTTGGCTACTTGAGTGGCGAAACTTTCCTGGACTTTTTGAGATTCCGAGTCAAACAGGCGGACTGGTTCGTCTACTCGGGCGAGCTCTCGACCGACTATCTGGACACCGGATTTTAACTGGTTTTTCACCATGACCAGTTCTTGGGCCATTAACAATATGTTGGTCGGAAGGGAACTGAATGTCAGATGTTCTCTATCTTGGCTGACAGTGAGCGTTGGGCCAAATCGGCCGAGGATCTGTTCTAATCTGTGGATCCGAACGGGCATGAGGGGTTCGCCTGTGGGTTGAGGGGTTCGGCGACTTCCGGGGCGTCGTCCCTTTCCGTGCTTCTCTAGAAAGCCTAAGCCAACAGGGAACCGGGGTGTCCGATCCGCCGAATGCGATCGGACCAGGTGGGTGACAGTGGTTTCCGCGCTTGGAGCTTGAACGGAGGAGAGCTCATCCCCTCCTTCGCTTCCTTCACCTCCTCCAGGCCGTTCTCGTCCTTGCCACTCCATGGCTTCAGGAGCTTTGGGGTCAGAAGACATTTCTTTGACTTCTATAAGGAAAACTTATCTTTTGTTTCCTCCCCAGACTTCGGGTATTTCAAACTCCGGACTTGAGCGTCTCCCGTCGCTGTAGTACCCGACGTACCAGACCTGACCAATTTCCTCCTCTGGTTCGTAGTAACGGAACCCTTTGCCTTCCCAATGTGGGTATAAGCTTCTAGGTCTTGGGTAGTGATGATGTTTTCTGGATTTATCCAGAATGCGTAGGTTTCGTGATAGGGTCTTTGTGTTCCTAGTTCCCTTATGAAGCTCGGGGAATACACTTGGGCTATTGAGGTCGTCCTCAATGGTCTTGGTTCAAAAAGGATTTCGGGTTTGGGAGTGTAAATGTCTCTGCCAAACATTCGTCTCGGTAACGATGAGAAGTATCAATATATTGCGAGGTGGTATCTTCGGCGTGAGGAATTCCGACAGCTAGGACCTTAATCGTGATTATATCGGAGAACTCGTTAAGAAGACACGAGGAATGTAGGCTAGATATAATGGTTTGCTTCGATATAGATCGTCGAAGTAATGGTAACGATATAAAAGTGTAGAATAACTTATTATATTGATAAGATCTCTTCTCCGTGCTGGTTGTTCTTAATAGCAGCGAAGATGCTTCGATATTTATATTCCGCGTCGGAGCAATCGCCGTATACATGCTATCTCTATACTAATTAAGTACCTTGCCCGCAACTCTGCGAACTTCACCTGAGTGCGAACACTCGTAGACCCTGAAAACTCTCTACCACACCTTTTGCTCCCATGGTCAACTTATCGGTCTGCGCTTCCATTTATTCCTGATGGTGTGGAGACCACGTCAGGTGTCAGCTCATCCGTTTATCCGTTGACAACAATGGTTACGAATTATCTTGTCCTCGTGCTCGTCGAGGGTAGTCTAACTCGCTGGACAGAAGATGGCCATTCTTCTTTGGTTGGTTCCGTCAAGAATTCGGTATGCAACTGCATCTCGTATTCTAGTCTTCCGGCATTACACGACTTGTCCTCGGGATCGTACCTATAGGCTTTTTCCCTCGGACTCCATCTTTTTACCAACTTGTCCTCTGTGGATGCACCCGATCCACTTACTGGGCATAGTTACCTCCTTCATGCTCTACCCAACTTTGTAGGTACGAGGGGACTAACTTTCGTGCAAAAGGTCCCGTTACCTTCGACCATCACTTCAGACTGCCTGTCCTCAAGGGTCTGTAACTTTATGCGCCGTCGTCCGATTCACCTGCTTCCACTTGCATAAGGTGCCGGAAGGTCTCCCCTCATATATCCTGCGAACAGGACCCGGTCGGACGGACGGCCGCGACGTATACGGTGTTATAAGATGTGTTCCGTTGATAGTGGTCTTTGGTGTTGGGACGCAACTACCCAGGGGGCCAGTGATGACGCGCCGTCCCAACGCCGGGGCTGGAGGGGGGTGTTATCTTTTTCCTTCGAAGTTGGCATGCGTCAAGGTAGGGTAACTTTGCCCTGTAAATCCTTGCGGGGAGTCCGTGCGCCTAACATGCGGATGTGGCTATTAACATGTACGGATTATTTTGGTCGAAACAGTTCGCCGTGGGAAAACGAGGCATAACGAATCCGATACGCCATAAGCCGAATTGATGGAAAAGAAGTCGCACTGTTTGCGTTAACCTACTGAAGACAACTGACCGGAGCCATAGGTTATACGAGACAAGAAGGATACGAGTTCTGGCACGTCTTTGCAGAACAAGCCCTGCGACGCTTCGGACCGACCCATGAAGCGGAAAAATCCCTAAGAGAAATGGGTTCGGTCAAATATCGCGGTGATGTTGCCAAATTCTTGATGGAAATGGAAAATCTCAACATCCATGCAAGAGTTACCGGGATAGCCGGGAGAAAAATGATTGAAGACGAACTTCCTGTAGAAGCATTGCGACGGCTCTCACATAGAGAATATGTCGACCATCGGGAATGGTTGGAAGCAGTCAGGACCGTAACCCGAGCGGAAGAAGATTTCAAAGAAAGAAAAGATCTTCAAGGAGGCGGTCCCTCCGGCGCGACACGAGGCGAGAAAAGAAAGTTCGAGGATTCGAAGCCAACGGTCACCGCAAAGCGTGTAAAGAGGCAGTACACGGCTAAGGAAAAGGCGGACTACCAAAAGAGGAAGGCTGGGGAAAGAAAGGGGAAAAAGGAAGGGTCGGTGGCACCGGCGGAGGAGGTCAAACACAAGGTGTGGGCAGAAGCCCACCAGGGCGTCGATCAGAAGGTTGTCGATAAACGGAAATCCGACAATGAATGCACGCGATGCGGAATGAAAAACCATACTTGGAAATATTGTTGAAAACCGATACAAGTATCGGCTATATATCGAGGGCAATCAAAGCCCAAACGACAGTCCGCATTCGCGCCAAAACAACGCCCCCAGGTAGCCACTGTGGCCGTTGATGGCCAGGGAGAAAGCTCAAGACGAGCGGTGCAAAGGCCCCCAGCTTGGGCTTTTGAAGATGACGACATCTTGTAAAGAGTCATCCAGGTACCGACAACAACGGTGTTCAGGTAGTGAGGTTGCCGCCTCGAATCGAAAGACCTGCGGCGTAGTTGGTGACGAGATCGCACCGGAAGGCTAAAAGACCAAAGGATCGCGGTTGTCATTTTACGTCCAAAAAGTGGGTAGTCCGTGCTCACCACGGGAGCCATAAAAAATTAGAACTGAAGAAAGCAGTCGATGAGACTAAAAGGGAAAAAGAAGATTACCATTCGTCGGAACGGAACTTGAGTTGCACAACACGCGTGAGGAGGGTCGAAATACAGGGCAACCGGACTTTCTCTCCGAGTAAAGAAGCCGAGCAAATCGAAGCTGGGGGCGCCTCTATTGGGCACAAGGTTCATGCCCGAAGAATGGTGTCCGAGGGGGTCTCGGGGGTGAGACCAAACTCTAAGGCGGAGGTACGGTGGACTCGTCGCAGGGGACAGTCTCAGATGAGGGCTAAGTTGACGATAAAGGACCGCCCATCCTAGTCGCGAACTTGAGAGGTACTAGAAAATTTCTTTAATATTCGGACACCTTGGCGCGGATTTGTATGTGTCTTGGCGCCAAGGTGTGCGGATACTTTTGAAATTGGCTAGTACTCTAGTGAACCACCACTCCTGTGATATGGGAACTCCTCGGCAGGAGGCAAAAACCGCTAGTAGTGGGCTGCCCGATATCAAAATATTAGCCACTTATGGTAAATGTTTGTCTGAGGAGGCTTTAAGAGCCGAAACTGCCCAGGCGCGGTAACAAACCCCCACACTACTTGTAACCGCGACGATGAAAAGATTTCATCATAAATCGAGCGAAAGCTCTAGAACCATTAAAAAACCTAAGCATTATGCCTGCCCTAAGGGGAAGGCATTTATTGAATTAAACGGATGAAAACACGCGATAAGCGTACTCTTAGATTCCGGTTCAAATATCTTTCTCCTGAACCAAGACACCGCACAACGGCTCGAAATCCCGACCAAAACTAGGGATTCACCGTTAAAAATCACAACCTTCGACGGCGAAACCGCGCCTACTGCCGGTATCTTCTATACCCATCCCATTCTCCGAGAAATCGGTGCCAACGGCCACCGAAGCATGATATCCTGCGAAATTGCGAACGCAGGAAGATATGATTTAATCATACCCTTTGGGTGGTGGCATAACGAACACCCCCTCAAAAATATAACAGACAGAGTAAATGGGCTTTTAAAGAAACAAGGTGCCACGCTCATATAGAAGATGAAGTGGTGGCAGATATGTTTGAATGGGCTGAAACTGTGGCTTACGATGAGGAAGCACAGTATGTGGGACGGATAGAACCAGAGGAAGAAGGGGGAGTACAGTTGGAGACGCTGCCAAAACCGTATCGGCAGTATAAGGAGCTTTTTGAAGAGAAAAAAGCAAAAATGGTGGCGCCTCGAAGGACTTTCGATCACGCCATCAACCTTAAAGAAGGGGCCGAACCCCCATGGGGTCCAATCTATCCAATGTCGGCGCACAAGTTGAACGAGCTGGATAAGTACCTCAAGAAAATGATGGCTGAGGGAAAAATAGCTGAGAGCGAATCCCCTTACGGCGCTCCAATCCTCTTCGTTCCGAAACCTGATGGAAGTCTACGGCTGTGCGTAGATTATAGGAACCTCAACAAACTGACGATCCTGAATAAATATCCCCTACCACTGATGGATGAACTCCGAGACCGCGTGGCGGGAGCAAAAGTGTTCACGAAACTCGACCTAAAAGATGGATATCATCTTATTCGAATGAGGAAAGGCGACGAACACAAGACTGCTTTTCGTACACGATACGGACAGTACGAATCCAAGGTCATGCCTTTCGGGCTCGTTAACGCTCCCGCAACTTTTCAGACAATGATGAACAAAATCTTGAGAGAATTCTTGGACCACGGAGTAGTTGTTTACCAAGACGACATCCTAATATACTCTGAGAATATGGACGACCATATCAAACAAGTCCAAAAAGTCCTTGACTGGCTCGAACAACACGACTTAGCAGTTTCGTTAAAAAAGTCCGTGTTCCACCAAGAGGAAGTTGAATTCTCAGGATATATTGTCAAGACAAGCGGAGTCACCATCAGTGATAGAAAAGTGAAAAGTGTTCAAGATTGGGCAAACCCAAGGTCGGTTAATGAAGTTCAGATCTTCATTGGATTCGCAAATTTTTATTGACGATTCATCAAAGCTTTTTCAAAAGTTTGCAAGCCAATAACCGAAACGTTAAAAGGAAACCCAAAGGATTTTCACGGGTGAAGAGAACAGGAAGAGGCTTTTGAGGTGTTCAAAAGGAGGTTTCCGACGGCACCAATTCTATCGCATTTTTACCCTGGGAGGAAAACGGTGGTTGAGACGGACGCAAGCGACTTTGCGCTTGGATGCGTATTGTCTCAATACCAAGGCAGAAGGCTTCACCCAGTAGCTTTCCATTCTCGAAAACTAAACAGCGCCGAAAGAAATTACGAGATACATGACAAGGAATTACTCGCAATAATGGAAGCGTTCAAGGAATGGAAAAGATATCCTTGGGGCGAAGAAGAACCTGTGACGGTATACACGGACCACCAAAACCTACAGTCCTTTTTGACTAAAAAAGTCTGGAACCAGCGACAGATTCGATGGGCACAGGAGTTGACGAACTAGAACTTCAAAATAGTCTACCGACCAGGAAGAAGGGGCGGGAAACCCAACGCGTTGAGTCGACGGCCGGAGTACCGTCCTGAAGAGGGAGCTCGTCACAGTGAACAATCGATTTTGAAATTTGAACATTTTCAAATTTCAGTAATTCATCGAAAACGAAGCGTGGAGACAGCTCTCGTGCCAGAAAAACGCGAACCAACAAGCCTACGAATAATGAAGCTTTCGGACAAGGCAATAATCAGGACAAAAGGATCAAGGTTTGCGGCCGGTCATGACATCTATGCCCTGAGGAACGGGTTGGTACCAGCAAAAGGACAGACAATAGTAGAGACAGGTATTGCGATAGGATTGCCGGAGGGAACCTACGGAAGGCTGGCCGCAAGAAGTGGTATGGCTAGCAAGATGGGAATAGCAGTGGGCGGTGGTGTAATAGATGCAGATTACACAGGTGAAGTCAAGGTCATACTTCGAAATCATGGCGAAGCGGACTGTGTATTTAAGGCAGGAGATCGGATAGCGCAACTCATAGTTGAGAAATTTGCCAACACCGACGCCATGGAAATAGACGATCTGGGAATAACTGAGCGAGGTAAAATAGGCTTCGGATCAAGTGATATGAACCCTAAGCGATCGATTACGGCTAAAGAAGAAGGAGTCAAAATATGTTTCCTTCAAGCAGACACAAACAATAACGAATTCTTTAGCGCAGCGGATATCGACTATCACCCTCGGTTAATGAAAGAAAGAGAAATGTTATCAAGCGCTCACCTCAATTCAGCCCTGACACGAACAATGAACGATTCATTTCTGGACAAAATTAGAGTGGCTGGCAAGGAAGATGAGAAGTGGCAGGACCGAGGCAGTGAACTGGTTAGGTTAAGAGAAAGCGGAAAAAGGATGCCGGACGAATGGATAGAAAAGGACGGGTTAATATACTTCAAAAATCGGTTATCCATTCCAGAAAACAAAGCGCTCCAGACTGAGATAGCCCAAGGATGTCACGGCCTGCTAGTAGCAGGGCATTTCGGACAGGAAAAGACGATTGAGATAGTGACAAGGGATTTCTACAGGAAAAGGTTCGCAGATTGGATTGGAGACTATGTACGATCCTGCGACGAATGTCAACACAGTAAATCCCCACGGCATGCTAAGTACGGATTACTTCAACCCTTAGCAGTACCTTATGCCGCCTGGTCCTCCATATCGACGGACTTCATCACCCAACTACCGGAATCACAGGGTAAGACCCAGATGATGGTGGTAGTTGACCGGTTCATCAAAATGGCCCACTTTATCGGCCTCCACGAAAACGCGACCGCAAAAGATGTCGCAGACACCTTCCTTTGGCAAGTTTGCAAACTTCATGGATTGCCGACTGAGATCATATCGGACATGGACGCGAAGTTTTCCGGCGAATTTTGGGAATCATTGTGCAAAATGCTGGGAGTTAAAAGGCGCATGTCAACGGCGTACCACCTTCAGACTGACGGACAAACTGAAAGGACCAACCAAGTGATGGAACGTTACTTACGAACATTTGTCAACTACGATCAGAACGACTGGTACCAACTATTGCCGTTAGCAGAACACGCCTACAACAACTCCGCTACCAACGGGCACAAGATGACCCCCTTCTTCGCCAACTACGGTTTTCATCCACAGATGGAGTGGATGAAAGAAAGAGAAGCTCATAACCCATGGGCGACTATGTATGCTCACTGGATGCAGGACATACATCAGCAAGCGAAACAGACCCTAGAAAACACACGGGAATCGATGAAGAAATATTATGACCGAAAAAGCCAAGGAACAACCCAGCATCGAGGTCGGCGACTTGGTAATGTTGAATGCGAAGAACATACGTATCAAACGACCATCGAAGAAGCTGAGTCCGAAACTGTATGGCCCTTTCAAAGTGTTAGAAAAGAAGGGAAGCAGGGCATACAAGTTAGAAATATCGCCGCGGTGGAAAATTCATCCTGTGTTTCACGTTTCGCTGTTGGAACCCTACCGAGCCTCGAACCGACCAAATCGCGAACAACCACCACAAGACCCCGAAGAGATTGAGGGAGATTTAGAATGGGAGGTAGAAAGGATCGTCACGAGTGAGATCATTTCCTACACGCGAAAGGTTCGAGGAAGGAATAAACCTATGAAAGAGCTTCGGTATTTTGTAAAATGGAAAGGCTGCGCGGAGCATGAAAATATGTGGGAACCCCCTGAGGGTATGGGGAACGCGTGGGAAGAGATGGAAAGGTTTCATAGAGAGAACCCGGAGATGCCGGGCCCGGGAGAGGTAGAGTAACATAAGAAAGGCTTTCCATCAGTGGACAAGTAAACGCTGGTGGTTTTTACCCCTACTATGTGGAGCTTGAGATTGAAGATAGATTGTATAATAGAAATAGAGTATTCGGGACGAACACTTCGAAGAGAGGAGCTTGTGTTAGGCGCACGGACTCCCCGTAAGGATTTACAGGGTAAAGTTACCCTACCTTGACGCACACGAACTAGCGCAGTCGGAATAACACGTGACTTCTTTCAGAAGGTCACGTGTTCGACTCACACCCCCGTCATAGTTATTACAACTACACAACTGATCGTTATCAGTCTCCACGCAAGCGCGTGAGCCATGCGACCGAGGGGTTTTCGCCGATTACTATAGAAGAAATATTTCTCTATCAGTAAGAAGTTGAACGGCGAGGTGCGAACGGTTGGACAAGAAGTTATGGCGCTTCAAAGTTAAGCCGACCGACATATGTAGTCTGATATGTAAGATGTAAGCATATGATTACCCGGCATGAGAAATGTTGATCACAACATGACCGGAAGGAACGACTGGTATGATAGCGAGCCAGGCTGCATATACAGACCAAGTTCATATGGCATAAGAATCGAGAACAAGTAATTGGACGCAATTACTTGGGCAAAGATTAAAGCCGAAGTGGTGTGCGAGAACTCAGGGTCAAATGGTGTTCGCACATTCACGGAAACTAGCAGAAGTTGGAAAAGGTACTTCGCTAGTATGAGAGTTAGATGTACCCTGGGAAAGGGTATAAGAAGTGGGCAAAAACCCGGAGTAGATAGAGATCAACAAGCACGGAGAAGAGATCTTATCAATATAATAAGTTATCTAGACTTTTATATCGTTACCAAGACTTCTACGATCTACCTCGAAGTGAATAATTATATCTAGCCTACATTACTCGTGTCTTCGTAACGAGTTCTCCGATATAATTACGATTAAGGTCTTAGCTGTCGGAATACCTCACGCCGAAGCTACCACCTAACAGCAATACAGGATGAATTTTCCACTGTGGCGATATTTCTATGTAGGCTTGGCTTCCTTTCTTTTCTAAGACGTTGAAAGGGCCATAGAGTTTGAGACTCAACTTCTTAGATGGTCATTTGGTGTGTATGTGATTTGCATTTAACATTACCAAGTCTGCGACCTTGATGCCGGGTTGCTTGGTTGCCTTGTGGTCGTAATATTTCTTCATTGATTCACATGTATTTTCTAGGGGGTGTTTCACTCGTTGATATATGTCCTGCATCCAGTGACTATAGATTGTCGCCTTGGGGTTATGAGCTTCTCTCTCTTTCATCCAATCAGTCTGTGGGTGAAAGCTGTAGTTGGCAAAGAATGAGGTCATTTTATGCAAGTTTGAGGTGGAGTTATTGTACGCATGTTCTGCTAACGGTAATAGTTGGGACCAGTCATTCTGATCGTAGTTGACAAACGTTCGTAAGTAACCTTCCAGCCCTTGGTTGGTCCTTTCACTCTGTCTGTCTATTTGAGGGTTGAACGCTATTGACATGCGTCGTTTAAGTCCTAGCATCTTGTACAATTATTTCCGAAATTCGCTGGAAAACTTCATGTCCATGTCCGATATAATTTTGGTCGGTAATTGGTGAAGTTTTCAAACATCCCGAAGGAAGGTGTCTGCAACATCCTCTGCCGTTGCATTCTTGTGGAGGGCAATCAAGTGCCTCATCTTTGTAAACATGTCTACCACAACTATTATCTGGGTCTTACCCCGAGATTCTGGTAGTTGGGTACTGAAGTCGGTGGAAATGGAGGTCCAGGCAGCATAGGCTACTTCCAAAGCTTCAAGTAGTCCATATTTTGTATGCCGTGGGGTTTTACTATGTTGACATTCGTCTCAGGATCATACCTAGTCTCTCATTGATTCGGCGAGTTCTTTCCAGTAAATATTTCTTGTTCCTATCTCGATTGTCTGTTCCTGGCCGAAGTGTCCCGCTACCAAGGAGTCGGGACAGTGTTGGGCAATCTCCATGTATAGGGATTCATTTCTGGGGATGTACAATCGATTTCGTAATATTGTAACCCGCTCTTTTCAATCCATTCGTTCCGCCTCTTCTTTCTGCTTTCTCTTAACCTGACCAGTTCACTGCCTCGTTCCTCCCACTTTTCGTACTCCTTCCCAGCCATTTTAATCTTCTTTAGAAATGAATCGTTTATTGTTTGTGTCATGGCTGCGTTGACATGAGCGGTTGATAAGATTTCTCTTTCTCTCATTCACGGCGGATAATAGCCAATATCGGTTGCGCTAAAGAATTCATTGTTGCCATTTTCTGCGTGAAGGAAACATATCTTTATTCCTTCATCTGTAGCCGTGATGGATCGCTTGGGGTTCACATGGCTTGACCCAAAGCCTGTTTTTCCCCACCCAGTTGTTTCTCGGTCATCGACTTCCATGGCCTCGGCATCGGCAATTCTTTCTACTATGAGTTGAGCTATCTGATCTCCTGCTTTATATGAGCAGTCTGCCTGACCATGATTTCGAAGTATGAGCTTGACTTCTTCGGTGTAATCTGCATCTATTACACCACCGCCCACTGCTATTCCTATCGTCCTAGCTATTGCACTTCTTGTGGCTAGCCTTCCATAGGTTCCTTCCAGCAATCCTATTGCAATACCCATTTCCACCATTACCTGTCCTGTTGCTGGCACCAGTCCATCTGAAAGGGGCATAGATGTCATGTCCGGCCGCGAATGGTGATCCCTTTGGTGGCATTATTGCCTTATTTGAGAGTTTCATTATTCTTAAGCTTGTCGATTCGGGTTTTCATGGAGAGAGGGCTGTGTCTGCGCTTCGCATTTGGTGAATTACTGAAATTTGAAAGTGTTCAGATTTCAGAATTGACTGCTCACTGTGACGAGCTTCCTCCTCAGGACGGTACTCAGGCTGCCTGCTTAATGCATCTGGCTTTCCACCGCTGGTTCTCGGTCGTTAGCCTCTCTTGAAGTTATAATCGGTGAATTGCTGTGCACATCGAATTTGGCACTGGTTCCAGATTCTTTTGGTCAAAAAAGATTGTAGGTTTTCGTGATCGGTGTATACAGTTACTGGATCTTCTTCGCCTGTAAGGTATCGTTTCCATTCCCTCAACGCTTACATTATTGCGAGTACTTCTTTGTCATGCATCTCATAATTTCTTCAGCGCTGTTCAATTTTTGAGAATGAAAGGCCACCGCGTGAAGTCGCCTTCCTCGATATTGAGACAATACGCATCCAAGCACGAAATCGCTAGCATCAGTCTCGACCACCGTCTTTCTTCCTGGGTAGAAGTAAAATACAATTGGTGCCATTGTAAACCTCCTGTTCAACTGCTCAAATACCTCCGCCTGTTCTCTTCCCCAGTGAAAGTTTTTTGGGTTCCCTTTCAGTGTTTCGGTAATTGGTTTACAAACCTTTGAGAAATCTTTGCGAAATTGTGGATAAAGGTTTGCGAATCTGATGATGATTTGGACTTCTTTGACAGATCTGGGGTGAGCCCAATTCTCAAGACTTTTTACTTTCCTATCACTCATGCTGACTCCGCTTGTCCTGACAATGTATGCTAGGAATTTCACTTCTTCTTGGTGAAACACCGAATTCTTTAATAAGACCGGTTGATCATGGTGTTCGAGTCGGTTGAGGACTTGTTGGACTAATTTAATATGTTCCTCTATATTTTCGGAGTATACCAGGATGTCATCTAGGTAGACGACTACTCCATGGTCCAAGAATTCTGTTAGGATTTTGTTCATCATTGTTGGGAAGGTTTCAGGAATGTTTACCAGCCCGAAAGGCATGATCTTGTATTCGTACTGTCCGTATCTCGTGTGAAAAGCCCTTTTAGGTTCATCTCCCTTTCTCATTCGAATAAGATGAGATCGGTCTTTGATGTCAAGTTTTGTAAACACCATTGCTCCGGCAACCCGGTCTCTGAGTTCGTCCATAAGGGGTAGTGGGTACTTATTCAGGATCGTCAGCCTGTTGAGGTTCCAATAGTCTACGCATAGTGGTCGACTTCCATCGGGTTTTGGGACGAAGACGATTCGGGCTCTATCTGAGGACTCGCTATCTACTATGTTGCCCTGTGCCAGGATTTGCTTAATATATTTGTCCAGCTTGTTTGCCTAGTGTGCCGACATAGCGTAGATTGGGCCCATCTGGGGCTCTGTCCCTTCTTTAAGATTGATGGAGTGGTCCAAGGTGATTTGAGGTGCCAATATCTCCGCTTTTTTCTCTTCAAAAAGCTCTTTATACTGCCAGTATGGTTTTGGCAGGGTTTTCAACTGTACTCCCCTTTCATCTTCCTGTCCTATTCTTCCTGCATACTGTGATTCCTCATCGTAAGCTATAGTTTCATCCCACTCGAACAAATCTGCCACTGCTTTGACTTCTATATGGGCATAGCACTTTGCTTTTTCAAAGACCAATTGTCTTGGGTCCACGATATTTTTAAGGGGGTGTTGGTAATGCCATCACCTGAATGGTATGATTAAATCATATTTCCCTGCATTCGCAATTACGCAGGATACGATGCTTAGGTGACCGTTGGTACCGATTTCTAGCAGAATAGAATGTGTGTAGAAGGTTCGTCCAGTAGCCGCGGTCTCACCATCAAAGGTTCTGATTCTTAACAGTGAGTCCCGTGCTTCGGTCGGGATTTCTAGCTGTCGTGTGGTCTCCTAGTTCATGAGCCAAATGGTTGAACCCGGATCTAAAAGGAAATTTAGTGGGTTTCTTTGTCCTTTGGTTTGAATAAATGCTTGCCCCTCAGGGCAGGCATAATGCTTAGGTTTTGTAATGCGTCTTGAGCTTTTGCTCGGAGCTGGAGGAAATCGGTTCATCGTTGTGGCTTCATGTAACATGGGGGTCTGTTACCGTGCCAGCACAGTTGCGGCTCCTGAAGTCTACGCAGACAGACTTTTACAATAAGTGTCTAATTTTTGAATAACGGGCTGCCCACTACTAGCGGTCTTTACCTCCTGCCGAGGAGTTCCCATATTACAGGAGTGATGGTTGACTAGCATACCTCTTGAATGTTTCCAACTAGGGTGCCCCTCCCTTTATTGTGGACTTATCTCTCGTATAAGGCTGTCCCCTGTGCCGAATCCCCGGTACCTGTGCCTTCGGGTTGGTCTAACTCCCCCGGGGGAACCACCTCCGATACTATTTGTTCAAACATAAACCTTGTGCAGCATTGAGGCGCGCCTGGCTTCTATTTACCTGGCTGTTTTACCTGGGAGGATAGTCAGGTTACCCTGGATTTTGACCCCCCTTTGCGTGTACTGCAACTCAAACCTTGTTTTCACGTATGTTTGTCTTCTCTTTCTATGAAGTCCCGTCAACGGCCTTCTTCTCTTATGACTTTTTAAGCTTCCCGTGGTGAGCATGGACTACCCATTTTATTTGATCAAAATGGTAACAGAAACCCTTTTTTGTTGTTTAAGGCTTCTGGTGGGGCTTCTTCACCAGGTACGCTGCAGGTTTTTGGAATCAAGGCGGCAGCAACCTCACTACCCAATCACCGTCGTTGTTGGTATCTGGGTGACATTTTACAAAATCTTGTCCTCCTCAAAAGCCCAAACTGTGGGCCTTTCCACCGCTCGTCTTGAGCTTTCTACCTAGCTATCTACGGCCACAGTTGCTACCTGGGGGCGTGGCTTCAGTGCGAATGAGGCCTGTCGTTTGGACTTTGCTTGCTCTCAATATACAGCCGATACTTGTACCGGCTTTCGACAGCATTTCCAAGTATGATTGTTCATTCTGCACAGTGTGCATTCATTGCCTTTTTTTTGTTTGTCGGCAACCTTTTGATCGACGCTCTCCTGGGCTTCAGCCCACACCTATGCTTATCCTCCCTGTTCGGTACCACTGAGCCTTCCTGTTTCACTTTCCTTTCCCCAGCCTTTTTGGTTTTATAATCCGCCTTTTCTTTAGCTGAGTATGGCTTTTTTACTCGCTTTGCGGTCGCCATTGGCTTTGAATCCTCAAATTTCCTTTTTTCGCCCCGTGTCACACCTGAGGGACCCCCTCCCTGAAGACCTTTTCGTTCCTTGAAGCCTTCTTCCACTCGCGTAACGGTCATGACTCCTCCCCCCATTCCCCATCATTGACATACTCTCTCAGTAAGTATCCTCATAGTGCATCCTCTGGAATTTGGGCCGCAATCATCATTCGCCAGGCGATCCCGGTGACTCTTGCACGGATGTTTAGATTCTCCATTTCTGGCAAGAACTTAGCGATATCACCATGATGTTTGACGAAGCCTATTACTTGTAGGGCTTTTTCCGGTTCTTGGGTAGGGCTGAACTGTTTTTTTTTTTTATTTTTTATTTTTTATTTTTTTTTTTTATATCATATGTTCGTTGATTTCTAGATAACTAAGGTACAAGAACTCGCGTGGAGCGCTAGCTATGGCGTGAACAAAACCCTTAAGCAAACCAACGACCCGCTTCACCCCCTCATGGGAAAAATCAAGCCCCTCCAACCCAGAGCCCATCCTCCCCCCTCGCAGCACCTAAGACGAAGGCAAGACGGAGCAATACCCTCCTCCAGACACGTAAGGAAAGACAAGTATAGGAAAGAAACCAGGGAAAGACACAAACCCTTCGGCGGGCCCCCCACAACAAAAGAAAGGATTCTTCACGGCACAGGTGCCGACAAAAAGGGAAGATAAAACTACTATTGCTCAACCTTGAACGAAACGTAAATCGAACCCCAGACCAAAGGCTACAGGGGCAGGCTATATCCCAACAAGGCGAAAGCCAGGGGGCGGCGACGCTTCGGACTTTAGCATGGGCCAAGGAGGTAGTGCTATACCATGACACAGCGTAACCTAACGCGAGGTTTGCGACCGTAGAGTAAATCGCAGGAGCGGATAAGGAGGGCGAGGGGAGCCACCCGGCGAGGAGAGCCACTCAGCAGTGGAGGTGCCAGCTGTCGTGAGGGGCAGTAGGGTGCCAGCCGGGGGGGCAGATAAGGTGCCAGCTAAAGAGGGCGTAGCAGTACGGTGCCAGCGGACCTGACGCGTGGGAAGCGGGAGTGGGAAGGCTCGCCAAAAACCAAGAAGTACGAACGCGGAAGACCGAAGCAGGGTCACGATTTTTCGAATGCCGA